>Ga0068713_1002662_pt1 | contig 17358 bp, 18 predicted proteins | sample MTBAKSrepl2MetaG_FD_62223 | JGI IMG/M metagenome (GOLD analysis project Ga0068713, IMG submission 62223) | Enrichment culture microbial communities om Arthur Kill intertidal strait, New Jersey, USA, that are MTBE-degrading - MTBE-AKS2 (Arthur... | ecosystem: Environmental > Aquatic > Marine >...
CGCAGGCGGCCTGTACCTTGGGGCCCATGGATCCGGCCGCGAAGGTCAAAGCCTCCATCGCCTCGGGAGATGCGGTGCGGATCGCTCGCGAATCCGGAGCGCCCCAGTTCTCCCAGACCGCCGCCGCGTCGGTGAGCATCAGGAATACCTCGGCCCTGAGAGACGTCGCCAGCAGTGCTCCCGCATGATCCTTGTCGATGACGGCCTCCACCCCGACCAGGACTCCATCCGGCGTGAGCATGGTGGGGATTCCTCCCCCGCCCGTGCAGATCACCACCACTCCCCGCTCCACCAGCCACTCAACCACTCTGATCTCGAAGATGCGCTTGGGCCGCGGCGATGGCACCAAGCGCCGGTAGAGGCCGTTGTCGGGGCCCACGGTCCAGCCGTGCTCGCGGGCAAGACGCTCGGCTTCCTCCTGCGGGTACTGAGGGCCAATTGGCTTGGCCGGTTTCTGAAAGGCTGGATCGGCCGGATCCACCTGCACCTGGGTGAGGATGGTGGCGAAGGGTACGTCTTCCGGCAAGATGTTGCCCAGCTCCTGCTCGATCATGTAGCCGATCATGCCTTCGGACTCAGCGCTGAGAACGTCGAGGGTATACGGCTCCACACCCGTGTAGGCCGCCGCCTCGAGCGCGAGGAGGCCCACCTGAGGCCCGTTGCCGTGGGTGATGATCAGGCTGTGGTCAAGGACAAGAGGGGCAAGAGCGCGCGCCGCCACCTTGACATTCTCGCGTTGATTCTGCTCGGTGAGCGGCTGCCCACGCTTGAGAAGGGCGTTCCCCCCTAAGGCTGCAACGATCCTCATGTTCAGTCTACGTTCAAGCCCCCGAGCCGGAGGGCGGCAAGCAATTCCTCAGACCGCTGCGAACCGATCAAGATCCGGTCCTCGTTGGTCAGCGTCAACTGCACGCCCATGTTGCCCGACGCGTTGTAGGCTCTACCGTTCCGGCCCACCCGGATCCCCCAGCCTCCGAACTCCTTCCTGGCCAAGTATTCGCGAACCATCGCGCTCTTGATGTCCCGGATGGACACGCGTTTTGTCCGAAAGGGGATCAGCCGCACGGTGAGTTCTCCCGGTCTCACCTCCGTCACCAGTCTGACGACAGCGGCGAATGCCGGGAAGCCGATGCCAAACAAGATGAGGAGGATCCAAGCAGTCCAGGCCGGAAGGGAGTCGGACCCCCTAGGCTGGTCCAGCATCACCTGCTCGACGAACTGCCACCAGACCACGCCCATGACGATCAGGACCGGAACCAGGAAGGACCACACCCGGAACCGCTGGGCTTCCCGGAACAGCGGCGGAATAGCCATGCCCGGTGCGCTTCCGCTTGTGCCTGTTGCCTTCATGAGGGGACCTCTTCGCCGTTCGTGGAGAAGCACTCATAGTACACTATGCCCGCAATGGACACCGACCACCAGACAGCCGCCCGGGAGACCGCCAAACGCACCCGCTGGGCCTGGTACGCGTATGACTTCGGCAACACCTCGGTCGAGTTCGCCATCCCCCTCTATCTCACCCTGTGGATAGTGAGCGATCTGGGGGTGTCGGCGTGGGTGTTCGGTCTGGCCTCCGCCGCCTCCTCGTGGGCGATCGGCCTCAGCGGACCGTATATCGGGGTCAATGCCGACGAGAAGCACAGACGCCGCCAGTGGTTCATGACCTCCGCTCTGCTCGCGGCGGTGTTGCTTGCTTCGCTGGGTCTGCTTCCGCGTACGGGCACTCCCGCTGTGGTAGGGATACTCGTCACGGCCATGGTGGCCAACTACTTCTTTCAGCTTTCCAGCCTCATCTACAACGCGTCCATGCTAAGCGCGGCAAGCGGGGCGAACGTGGTCAGCGTCTCCTCGCTGGGCATGGGGCTCAGTTTCCTGGGAGGCGTGGCGGGAGTCGGCATCATCGAACTCGTCATCTCGGGGCGCGTCATTCCGGGCGTCAGCGGAAGAGGGTACGCGCTCCTGCCGGCTGCGGCCGTCTTCATTGCGTGCGCAATCCCCAGCCTGTTTGCCAAGAGGTTGTGGCAGAGAAAGTCCGATGTGGTTTCCATCCCTACCGGGAGGCTGCACCACCGGATGAAGGAGCTTTGGACGGAGTCCGCGCGCGAGTATCGCGCCGGCTGGTTCTTGGCCGGGTACTTCGCGCTCAACTCCTCCATCATGGGCCTAACCCTTTATTTGCCTCTGCACGTGCAGGCGGTCACCGGCCTGGAAGGGACAGGTCTCCTGGCGGTCTTTGGAACGGTCGTCTTCACCTCAGCCATCGGCGCGGGAGTCGTCGCCTTCATGCGACCGGAAACCCGGATGGTGCGGCGGATCATCCTAGTGGGGCTCGCACTGCTGGCGCTGAACGCCTTCGCGTTCAGCCTGGTGTCGTCCCTTCCGCTCGTGATCCTGTGTTCGTGCCTGCACGGTTTGTTCTCAGGCGCCCTGGTCCCGACAGTTCGAGGCGCGTTCGCCCAGACCTTTCGCTCCGACTACCAGGCCTTGGCCTTCGGCCTGTTCGGCGCCGTGCAACGGGTCTCCCAGGGTCTGGGGGCGGCCCTCGCACCGCTGGCCAGCGCCGCCGGTGGTCACGGGGCTACGGCGGCGGGAATCGCCGCCATGGGAGTGCTGGCGCTTATCGGCGTCCCACTCTTCTCTCGCTGGCGCTTGGGCGCGGTCGCATTAACCGGGCAAACCGAGCCCGACCCGATCTGATCCCAAGTCTCTCGGAGGCATAAGAAGGTCGCACAGCGACCGGAAGTGCGCTCCCTTCCAGTAGACACGCCCGCACACACCGCAACGCCAGAAATCGTCGTAGTGCTCTGCGGTCCGCGGCGGCAGCGTGCCGAGAATCTCGGTTTTCGCCACCGCTTCAACGCCGCCGTTGCAGACCGAACAACGACTGAACGGGAGGAGAGACCGCCAGAGGTCGAACCGCTCGAGCACTTCTCGAAGTTGGGCTCGCGGTCCAGCCTCGCGGACCAGGTAGCCGTGGGTTACCACGGCCCGCATGAGCAGACCGCGATCGCGTGTCAGCAGGATTCTTCTTTCCTGCCGGGCGACGGCAGCCAGTTCCGCGTCGCGCCAGTCGTCACGATACATGGTGTCAAACCCCGCCAGACGCAGGTAGCCGGCCAGCCGTCCCAGGTGAACATCGGCCGCGAAGCGGGTCTCGCGCAGCGGGGTAGGCCGAACGCAGGTGGCGGACGAGATGTCGAGTGCCTCGAATACCGGATACACGCTTACCCGGTCGCCGGCGGCTACCCGGTATCCGAAGTCAACCGAGCGTCCGTTGACCAGGACAAGGTCGATCTCCGTATGCGGGACTCCCAGACCTTCGATTGCATCCTTGATCGAGTTCCCGGTAGGACACTCGTGCGTGATTTCCCGCCCCCGGCACTCGGGCGGCAGAAGATCACCGAGTTCGGCGTAGAAGCGGATGTAGATCGTGCCCGTCTGCACCTACCCCGAAAGTCCCAGGTCCTGCCGCCTACAAGACGTTCGCTGGGAAGTGGACAGGACCGCAGAGCGAAAACACGATGATGCGCTCACCCGTGTGCGTGCTGATGTCGGTGTGTAGGCTGCGCACGGACTGGCCGGTGACGTCGCCGATGATCGCCTCCAACAGCGGCCGGGCCTTCTCGATGAGTTCCCGGCGAATCTCCTTGACCAACTCCCGTCCGTGGGGCGTGCCGTCGACCCCGGCTAGTTGACGCTCGGCCGGGGTCAACACCCCGCGCAACCGCACCAAGACCAGGTCGTCGATGATGTACGTTTTCGCTTCTTCTGGGCCGCGGCCCATGTAGTCCAGTTCGAACTTGACGATCGCGTCGCCGATCTCCGCCTCGAGCTGGCCTCTGGTCTTCAAAATGCGCCGCCCCTTCTTCCCGGGCCCGACCTGCGGGCGTCCCTCTTAGCCCCTCTGCATCTCCAGGGCGCAGGTGAGCATGACGTCGAACAGGTCGGCGATGTCGGCCTCGTCCACGCAGGATAGCGCGACGCGGATATCGGTGTTGCTGGTGGAGATCACCCCCACGCCGTATGCGTTTAGAAGGTGCACGCGATAGGCTTCGGCGTCAAGATTGTTGAGGCACACGCAGAGGAAGTACCCGGAGTTGAACGGGTAGGGCTTCCAGACCTCGGCAAACCGGGGTTCGGCCAGCACCTCCCGCATTCTGGCCGCGCGGCGCTCCAGGATGGCGAACTTCTCCGCTTTCTGGGCCCAGTATTCCGGATCGGCCATGGCTCTCAACACCAGTTGTTGCGAGACGTTAGGAGCGTTGGAGATGGTCCCCCGTATGCAGCCGCCGGTCTTCTTCTCCAAGGCCTCGTACGCGCCGGCGCCGCCGGCTATGCCGTAGGTGATGAAGCCGACCCGCAGTCCCCAGGCGAAGTCTTCTTTTGACGCGCCGTCTAGCTTGACCGCCAAGATACGGGGGTGAGCAGCCGCCAGCCGGGTGAACAGCGACTCCTTCATCACCTCTTCGTCGTAGAAGAGACCAAAATAGGCATCGTCAAGCACGGCGACCACGTTGCAGCCGCCCTCGGCGACCCCCACGAGGATGTCGCGGATGGCGTCGGCTTCCCCCGGGGTGATGGAGTACCCGGTGGGGTTGTTCGGGAAATTGAAGAGCACCACGATCTTGCCCAGGGCCGCCTTATCCTCGATGGTCTGGCGAAAGCCTGCAACGTTGAAACCGCCGGCGAGATCAAACAACGGGTAACGCCCCACTTGGGGGCCTCGCCTGACGCCGAAGATGAGGAGATAGTTGCCCCACAGCTTGTCGGGAAGCAGGAGCTGGTCACCCGTGTCCACGAACATGTCCCCCACCGTGCTCAAGCCATGGGTGATCCCGTTGGTTACGACGGGCAGGCTGATAGGCGCCTCGCCCAGCGATGGGTTCTTTTCTCTGATCTCGCTCTGCCAGGCCGCTCGAAGATCGGCCCGGCCGGCTGATGGTGCATAGGGCAGTACTGCGTCGGCACCCAGGTCGGAGAAATAGCGCATGATCGACTGCAGACCCATGGAGCGCTTCGCTTCGCGCGCCTCTCCGATCGTTGCGTCGTAACGGGTTGCTTTCAGCTTTGCTTCAGCCGTCTGGGTCAAGATCCCTTTTGGGAAGTACAGCTCCTTGCCCAGCCCGGAGAGTAGGCTCACGACGGCCGGCGCTTCCGCCTGAATGATCTCGTTCAGCTCGGCCGCAAGCGGGTTCATCGCTCGAGCCTTTCCTTGAGTGCAGCGAGTTGTTTCTTCAGAGCTTGCGGAAGGCGATCCCCAAACTCCGCGTAGTACTTGGCCAGTCCCGCCGCTTCGGCCTTCCAGCCCTCAACATCAACCGCAAGCAGGGTGCGCAGGTCTTCCGCGGAGATATCGAGTCCGGAGAGATCCAGGGCGTCGGGAGTGGGCAGGTTGCCGATGGGGGTCTTGACGGCCTCACCGCGGCCTTCGACGCGCTCAAAGATCCACTTGAGCACCCGGCTGTTCTCGCCATAGCCGGGCCACAGCCAGTGCCCATCGTCCCCTTTGCGGAACCAGTTGACGAAGAACACCTTCGGCAGCTTGCACGCGTCGGTCCGGTCTGCCATTGACAGCCAATGTGCGAAGTAGTCACCCATGTTGTAGCCGCAGAACGGCAACATGGCAAACGGGTCGTGGCGTAGAACGCCCGTCTTGCTCAGATTGGCGGCCGTGGTCTCGGAGCCAGCCGCCGAGCCCATGAAGACCCCGTGCTCCCAATCGAAGGCCTCATTCACGAGAGGAATCGTGGCGGCCCGCCGGCCACCGAAGAGGAAGGCGGAGATCGGTACCCCGGCCGGGTTCTGCCATTCGGGATCTATCACCGGGCACTGCTTCGCCGGAGTCGTGAAACGCGAGTTGGCGTGCGCGGCCTTACGCCCCGAATCAGGCGCCCAGTCGTTGCCCTCCCAGTCGACGAGATGGGCAGGAGCCTCGACTCCCATGTCTTCCCACCACACATCACCTTCGTCGGTCAGGCCAACGTTCGTGAAGATGCTGTTGCGCGTGAACGTATCCATTGCGTTGGGATTGGATTGACACGAGGTCCCGGGCGCAACCCCGAAGAAACCGTACTCGGGATTCATGGCATAGAGGCGCCCGTCTTCCCCGATCCGCATCCACGCGATGTCGTCGCCGACACAGGTAACCTTCCATCCCGGCAGCGTGGGCTGCATCATGGCCAGATTGGTCTTGCCGCAGGCGCTCGGGAAGGCCCCGGCGATATAGTGTGTCTTGCCCTCGGGAGACGTGAGGCCCAGGATCAACATGTGCTCGGCCAGCCATCCCTCCTTGTGGGCCATGGAAGAAGCTATGCGCAGCGCTAGGCACTTCTTGCCGAGGAGCGCATTGCCACCGTAGCCCGAGCCATAAGACCAGATGGAGGGGTCCTCAGGGAAATGCACGATGAACTTGTGCTTGGGATCGCGCTCGCAGGGCCAGGACGCGTCGCCCTGGAAGGGCGCCAGCGGGGCTCCCACCGAGTGCAGACAGGGTATGAAGGCCCCGTTCTCGCCCAACCCCTCCAGCACCTCGGTGCCCACCCGGGTCATGATCATCATGTTCGCGACCACATACGGAGAATCCGTCACTTCGATACCGACCTTCGAGAAGGGCGAACCCACCGGACCCATGGAGAAGGGGATGATATACATCGTCCGCCCTTCCATGCTTCGATTGAAGATGCGGCCCATCTTCAGTTTCATCTCCGCCGCCGGCACCCAGTTGTTGGTGGGACCGGCATCGATCGGATCTGCGGTGGCGATGAAAGTCCGATCCTCGACCCGAGCCACATCGCTCGGGTGCGACCGCACCAAGAAGCTGTTCGGCCTTAGGGTTTCGTTCAGCTTCGTGAAAGTGCCATGCTTGACTGCGAGGTCGCAAATATATTCGTATTCGGCCCGAGAGCCGTCGCACGTATACACGTGGTCCGGCCTACACAGCTGCACTACGTCTCGTAACCAAGCAAGTAGCTCCCCGTTGCGGGTGAGCACGTCAAGCGCGGCCCCCATCCTGTTTCTCCTTCCGTCGCCATCAGTCGTCCTCAGAAGCACTCGAAGACACGTAAGGCCGGCGCGTTTCAACTTCCCGCTGCCGGCCTCCCGTCGCGGCCGGTGGTTCGGTCCCACCCTCCGCGCGTCTGCCAGTGACAAAAAATAGCATGTCTCCGCCCCTTTGTGTGCCACACGGCGTCTGAGGCGGTTGTGACGCACGGCGCCACATGCTCCCGTTGGAGCCGGCGCGATGTCTGGGGTCGACCGATGCGCCATGCGGCCGCGCCCGCCCGATTGGGTGGGCGCGGCCCCTGCTGCCTCTTACCCGACGATCGCCTTCCTCACCGTCTCCAGGGTGCCGGCAGACTTGAGCTTCTCGTTCTTGTGGGCGATGAACTTGGCATACTCGGCGATGTAGAGCTTACCGGGATCGCGCAGGTCGAACTTCTCCGGGTTGTCTCTTAGGAACTCCCGGTGCACGCGCGTCCAGACCAACCGGCCGTCGGTGTCGATGTTCACCTTGGTCACGCCCAGGGGCACGGCTCTTACAAACTGTTCTTCGTCTACGCCTTTGGCCCCCTTGATGGCCCCACCGGCCGCGTTGATGCGGGCGATCTCCTCCTGGGGAACCGAGGAAGAACCGTGCATGACCAGGGGAAAGCCCGGCAGGCGCTTCTGGATTTCAGCGGCCACGTCAAGATGAAGACCCTGATCGCCGGCGAACTTGTAGGCTCCGTGGCTCGTACCGATCGCAACAGCGAGCGAATCGCAGCCGGATTCTTTCACGAAGACCTCGGCTTCGGCCGGGTCGGTTAGGTGGGCGTTCTTCTCATCCACCTGCACGTGTTCCTCAACGCCGCCCAGTTGGCCCAGTTCGGCTTCGACCGAGATCCCTTTGGTGTGGGCCGCTTGCACCACCTGCCGGGTGATGCGGATGTTCTCCTCCAGAGGCTCGTGGGAGGCGTCGATCATGACCGAGGAGTAGAAGCCGCTTTCGATACAATCAAGGGCGGTGGCAAGATCGCCGTGGTCCAGATGCACGGCAAAGATGGCCTCCGGAAAAATCTCGTCGGCGGCTTTGATCATGGCTTCCAGCATCCGCTTGTCGGCATAGGAGCGGGCGCCTCGGGAGATCTGAATGATGAAGGGAGCCTGGGACTCCAGGTTGCCCCGGAAGAGGCCCAGAGTCTGCTCCATGTTGTTGATGTTATAGGCGCCCACGGCGAACTTGCCGTAGGCGACGCTAAAGAGCTCCTTGGTGGTGACGATCATGGGCTCCTCCTATTCGGCTTCCTGCGCTTCCCAGTAGGCTTCGGCTTCTTCTTCCATCCGTTCGAGTCGGTCGTAGTAGTCGGGGAATTCCTTCAGATGTGCCCAGGCGATCTTGCCGGTCATCATGATGTCGTCGTCGGTTACATTGGTGTCGGGATCATGGATGCCGTGCTCCAACTCCACGTCCATGCCCATACGGAACTGCTCAACGGCGAAGCTCTTCCAGTCGATGCCGAGCCTGTCGCCGACCGTCTTCGCCTCATCGGTTGTGAACCGATTTGGACCGCTCATCTATCGTCCTCCTTGAGATCATGAGTGCGCGCGCGACCAAGGCAGCGCTGACTCCCGTGCTTCAAGAATAGCAGGCCGAGGCAGTGAGCGGCCTATGCCTCGACGCCGCGCATCGGCACGCCGCTGGGCTAAGTGGACTGCGGGATCAATGTACCGTGATGGTACCTGTCAGTTCCGGCAACGTCTCGGCCGCACCCTCAGACCCCACGGAGGCTGTCACGGCAGCGACCAGGTCGTAGACGCCGGGGGGCACCTGCAGCCTGTCGTTCAAGACCATGGGCAACGTCGCGCCCGGCCCCAGGGTGACCGTTTCTATCGCTTCGGTGAAAGCCTTGCCCGCACTCCAGCGGTATTTCTCGACTCCACCCTGGCTCAGGATCACTTCCCCTCTCTGGCCGCTCGAGAAGGTCAGGCTCAGAGCTACGGGGCCGACGTTCTTGACATCGAACGCCCACCAGATCGTATCCTCCGCAGTGAGCGGCTCGCCAACCGGGCTGAAGCGCACCCTCGCCTCCGTCGAGGCTGCCTCGATCACCCGCGGAGTGGCCCGGACCTGAAGGACTCCGTCGTTCACGACCCCCTCCAGTACCACCGAGTAGTCCGACCAGGTCGCGAGAGCAATGCCCGCTTGGCCGGCCGTGGTAGAAAGGCCCACAAGCGCATCGAGACTCAGCCCCTCAACAACAAGCGTGGCCCCACCGGGCTTCGGCGGGTAAGATTCGGCCATTGCCGAGGCTAGGATGACCTCGGTCTTGGTGACGAATATAGACCCCTGCACCCTTATCGACTCGCCCGGCTCGACGGCCAGTGCTTGTTCGATGCTGAGGATCACCGGGCCGTCGTCACCCGGCTCGGTGGTTGAGGAACCATCGCCAGGCAGGAACGGTCCGCACGCGCTCAGTGCTACCGACACAGCCAAAGTTACGCTGAGCATGATCCCCAGGAGGGCTGCCTTGATTCCTCGGCGTTTCATGCCCTTTTCCTTCCCCGCGATTGCCGTTCCCGATATCCCTGGGACGGCGCATCAGCCCTGCTTGGTTTCAAGCATCTTGCCCGCCGAGTGGTCGCCTCGGACGAAGCGGCGTTGCAGAGACCATGCCCTCAGCGTCGAGGCACGCGGGGTCGGCTTTGACATCTGGAATCTCTTCCACGAATTGCCTGTGAAGACCAAGCTCGGCAATGTACGCCACTTTGCACTCGAGGACTACGACCCCAGACGAGCGAGCGCTTCCTCGTGAACGGCCAGCGCATGGGCGTCATGAAGGACAAAGCGGATCAACCGGACCTTGACGAGTGACGCCGCTTCGCCGGCTACCGCCCCGAGCGCCAAACCGGCCGCCTCCTCCAGCGGATAGCCGAAGATGCCGGTAGATATGGCGGGAAAAGCGAGCGAAGCCAGACCGCTGCTGTCGGCAAGGCGGAGGGCGTTGCGGTAGCAGTCGGCCAGTAGAACGTCCGAGGGCACGTCCACTCCATACACCGGCCCGAGGCAGTGGATCACGTGAGCATTGGGCAGGTCGTGGCCGCCGGTGATAACGGCTCGGCCGGGCTTGATGGGGGCCAACGGCCGGCATTCCGCCGCTAACCCTGGACCGGCCGCCCGGTGGATGGCCCCGGCGACGCCGCCCCCCGGCAGAAGTTGGGCATTGGCGGCGTTGACAACGGCATCAAAACCGGTTTGCCGGGTGATGTCGCCGAGTACGCACTCGATCTTCACTTCTCCGATTGTCCGCTGCATCGTCGACCCTCCCGGACGGCGAGACCAGGCATAAGGCAGTCACTTCCTTGGCCAGGCCCTCGAAGGCGTTCACGTAGCGATCGATGTCCTCGTCGGTGTGCTGCGCAGAGCCGGTCCACGCGTCCTCGCACCACGCCTAGATTCATCATAGCTGCTTCCATGATGACACAGGCCGGCCTGCGCCCCTCCTTGGTGAGTTGCTCGATGCGCGCCTCCATCGTGGGGACGTCGTCGAAGGGCGCGGCGGCGGCCATGTTGGTCACGGCCTTGGGAATGCCGGCGCCGTAGGAGACGGAGTTGTAGTTCTCGCGCGGGTTGATGTCACCCCAATCGGCCACGCCTAGATTTACCATCAGGTAGTCGTGATGGCCGTGATAGGAACCGAAGATCTTGACGACCTGTTTCCTATCGGTGAACGCGCGGCCAATCCGAATCGCGTCCGTGGTGGCTTCAGAACCTGAGTTCACAAAGCGCCACTTGGGCAGGCGGAAATTGTCGGCCAGATGCTCGGCTATGATCACCGGGTCTTGGGTGGGGAGAGCGAACTGGGTACCCAGTTCACGGCGTTGGCGAATAGCCTCGATGAGCGCCGGATGGACGTGACCCTGGACCATGGAGCCGAAGCCGTTGTGGAAGTCACTGTGCTGCCAACCATCAACCGAGTAGATCTTCGAGCCCCTGCCATGAGCGAAATACGCCGGATAGGGGTCGCGCATCTCACAGGTCGAGGAGACCCCGTTGACTAGGGATTTCGAGTCGCGCTTGAACAATTCGTAACAGTGCCGGCGCGCCACTTCGCTACGATCACCGGCATGGAACCGGAGATCGCCCTCCCTTCATCCTCCCGTTAGTATGCGATCCGCAGCCCCGGCCAATTCCTTGCGGATCTCCGAATCGGAAACCCTGCGCCCCCAAACCTCCCAATGTCCTACGGAGCCACCGCGCTCCAGCGACACCGGCCGGAGTCCCACCCAGCGGGTCACCCGGTAGAGCCGGCCCTCATGCTGCACCATCTGCCCCACCGACCAAGCGGGGTTTCGGAACGGTGGTTCATGCGTCCGGAACAACAGGCGTTCTCGTCTCCACAGCCGCCCCACGTCAGGCCGTCATCTCCCTGAGACCCCAGAGGAAGTCATACGTCGGCATCCGGCGCTCGCGGGACATCTCGACGGCCCCGCTGTACTCTGGCTCTCTGGCCATCGGCCCTCCTGTCCTGGTCCAACGACTCCGTCCCTCAGGATCGACGTCCGGCCTCTGCATAAAACGTCTCACACATGCATTGAGGAAAACAAGGGCAGACGATAGGCGAACCATCTCCGTCCGCACCGATGACGAGTCGCCGGACCTGCCTACCCCGATCGCAGGCCGCGAAACGCGGCCAGGGCCCGCGCTCGAGCGACGGCATGCTCCACGATCGGCAACTGCGAGGGACCGCCAGCGTCCTGTGAGTCTTCTGGACCCCCATCCGGTCGCTGCGACCACCGGCCTACATACTCGCCCCGTGCATCAAAGCGCCGGGCCTGGAGTTCGGGGTTGTAGATGCGAAAGTAGGGAGCCGCGTCCGGTCCACATCCGGCAGTCCACTGCCACCCCAGAGTGTTGTTCGCGAGATCGGCGTCGACCAGATTGTCCCAGAACCAGGCAGCCCCCTGTTGCCAGGGGATCAGCAGGTCCTTGGTGAGGAAGGAGGCCACCACCATCCGCACCCGGTTGTGCATCCAGCCTTCGGTCAGGAGCTGGCGCATGCCTGCGTCCAAGAGCGGATAGCCAGTCCGGCCGTGCTGCCAGGCAGCCAGACCGTCGGGATCGTCTGCCCAGGGGAACCTGGCGAACTCGGGGTTAAAAGGCTCGGCCACCGTGGCCGGGAAGTGGTAGAGGAGGTAGTGGGCGAATTCGCGCCACCCCAACTGGCGTAGGAAGGCCGCGCTGGCCTCAGCCGCGGCCGCACCCGCGGGTGCGGCCGCGCGAACGGCATGCCACACCTGGTGAGGGCTGATCTCCCCGAAATGCAGATGCGGAGAAAGCCGCGATATCCCTTCCCTGCCGGGATAGTCGCGTTCTTGCTCATACCCGGCCAAGCCCTCTTCGAGGAATGTCTCCAGTCGATCGTACGCGCCCATTTCTCCCGGCTGCCAGGCCTTCGAGCCCACCACCGTAGGTGGCAGGGGGCCCGAGCCGGCGAACGGCATGCGCTCGGACGCGCCTTCAAGACGTCGCGACAGTTCCTCTCTAACCGCTCGCAGCCGCGAGGGAGAGGCTCCCGGCGAAGCCGGCTCCGGCACGGCGAGACACGCGCGCCAGAAGGCGCCGAACTGAACGTAGGGCCGTCCCGCTCGAGAGAGATGGTGCTCCGGATCGAACAGCAGCGCCGCCCCAAAATCCCGGAATCCTACACCCTCCTTTTTCAGCGCCGCCTTCACCCGCTCCTCCTGGGCGCGGGAGTGAGGCTCGTACAGACGGTTCCAGACCACCTGGCGCGCGCCCAAGCCGCGCGCCACTCCAACCAGGGCTTCCACTGGATCACCCTCGATCAACGCAAGAGCCGATCCGCGGCGATTCAAGTCAGAGGCGAGGCGCCGCAGGGAATGGCCCAGCCACCAGCTGGCCGCCTTCCCCGGCGCCCACCGATCCCCCCGCTCCCAGTCCACCAGATATACTGGCAGGACCGGTCCGCCGGCATCCACCGCCGCCGCCAAAGCGGGATTGTCGGCCAGGCGCAGGTCGCGCCTGAACCAGACGATGGTCGCCGCCACGGTCATTTCAGGCTCTCCGTCATGCCATCCATTCTACCGGCCGGCCGGGCAGCACCCGGGCCGCTGGAGACTGGTATCCGCTATCATTCAGCCATGACCACCGTTCCGCCATCATCCGTGGGATCGTCCACCCGGCAGGAGCTGCGCGAGAAACGCAACGCCCGCCGTGCCCACGCTCGCAGGCGCATCTTGGCGCTGGCCCTGATCGTGGCAGTACTGGTGGCCATCGGATACGGGTCCTATAGGCTGGCGAGCGGCGACGGCTCGAGCGCCGCCGAGAACGCTACCCAAGGAGCATTAAGCACCTCGACCTCCGGGCCGGGCGCGACGACCGCCGGTTCCTCGGCACCGGGCGGGTCGAGTACGGACGCCGGCGCGTCTGGCGGAGAGCTCACTACGACCAGCTCCACTGAGCCAAATCTGGCGCCACACAAGCTCACGGTGTCGAGCAACCCCAAGGGGGCCAAGATCGAGATAACTCTGCAGGACGGCGCGATCGTGGCAGGCAAGACGCCGTATGCTGAGAACACCCCGGGCGGCAAGATTCGCCTCAAGATCTGGGCCTCGGGATTCAAGGTGATCACGCGGGAGGTGAATCTCGACCGGCCCCGCTCAGTCACGGTCTGGCTTGATCCGAAGGGCCTGCTCTATGAGAGTCTGGTGCGCTTCCAGTGCGGCCCCAATCCCAAGCAAGTGGCGTTCACCCCCGACGGTGCCGAGATGTGGGTGTCGCTGCTGGGCGGCCATGGCCTGGAGATATTCGAGCCGGCCACCGGTAAGAAACTCGACCAGGTGAAACTGGGCGAGCACGGCGCTGTGGAGGTCATATTCACCCGCGACGGCAAAACCGCCTACGCCAGTCAGATGGAGACCGCGTCGGTCTACGAGATCGACCGCGCCACCCGCACGGTCAAACGTCACTTCAACACCGGAGGCAGTTGGACCAAGGTCCTGCTTCTGTCTCCCGATGAGAAGACCCTCTGGGCCTCGAACTGGGTCAGCAATGACGTCTCGGAGATCGACCTGGTCTCCGGCAAACTGATCCGGCGCATGAAAACCGTGGTCACCCCGCGCGGCCTCTACGTCACTCCCGACGGCAAGAGGCTCTTCGTCGCCGGCTTCGAGAACGGCGACATCCAGCGTATCGACCTCTCCACCGGGAAAGGGGAGGTACTGTTCAAGACCGGCGGAGCCATGCGGCATATGGTGGGCGACGACGCGCGCGGCCTTCTGTATGTCGACGATATGTCGACCAAAGAGGTCTTCGTGGTCGACGTGGCCAGTGAAAAGGTCACTAAGCTGGCCGATACCGACGAGCGCCCCAATACCATGGATCTCTCCCCCGATGGCAAGGTCCTGTATGTCTCCAACCGGGGCAAGGACAATCCCAAGACCTACTACATCCCCGGTCCGGAATGGGGCTCGGTCCTTGCCATCGACACGGCAACCGGCAAGATCCTGGACGCCATCGTCGGCGGTAATCAATGCACGGGCCTGGACGTCTCGCCCGATGGGAAGCTGCTGGCCTTCTCTGACTTCTTGGACAACAAGATCCGCGTCTACACCGTCCCCGACTACGAGGCACTTGCCGCGGGAGGGGGCGGCAGAGCCGAGGCTCATCTCAAAGACATAGCAAAGGAGTGATCCGGTACCAACTCCAAGAGCACGCGCCCCAGCGGGCTCGTAGGCCGTTGATCGCGCTGGTAGGAGGTACCAGGAGATGGGCAATCCGATAGTTCACTGGGAACTCATGGTCGGAGACGCGGCCAGGGCCAAGGATTTCTACAGCACCATATTCGACTGGGAGTTCGACGATAGTCCCTTCCCAGGCTACTCGATGATCAAGACAGGCGCCGATCCCAGCGGAGCCGTGATGGCCAAGCCGGAAGCGGCTCCCATGAGCGCCCTCAACACCTACTTTGGGGTCGCCGAGATCGACGACACTCTCGCCAAGGCGGTAGCCGCGGGAGCCACAGTGTTGGTGCCCAAGACGACGATCGAAGGCGTCGGCTACTGGGCCATGTTCGCCGATCTGGACGGCATACCCATCGGGCTGTTCCAGGAGGCATGACAGTCGGCGGGGCGGGGGCAATCCGGTCACGAAACGCGCCAGTTCGGAACGGCGGGGACCTAGGGCAGAGGCCCCAGCCGATATCCGCGGCTCAGTAGCAGGCTCTGCACCAGGTCGTACGGCACCTGGCCGGGGTCGACTCCCAGTCTGTCGGCCACCACGACCATGGCACCCGCGGCGCCGCCCATGTTCGCCCGGGTGTGCTCCATGCGCACGGCCGAGCTGTAGGCGCCGTAGTCAGTGGATACGGCCGTTGAAACCAGCAGCGCCGCATGGCCTTCGGCCATGAGGGCCTCCATGGGGACGTGGACATACGCTGTCCGATCTATCTGGATGGGATGGAAGGCATCGTGCCGGTCGTACTCGACGTAGCAGCCGACGGCCGCCGGATGGCGAGCGGCTCCGGTACGGAGATCGGCGACCGTGTAGGTGTCGAGGCCGACGACCCGCGGGCCCTCACGGACGTACAGTTTCTGGGGGACTGCGGCGATGCCCAACCGCGGGTAACCGTGTTCCTGTAGATACCTGACCCGGTTGATGGACCACTCGAGTACCCGGCGCCGAATCTCCCCTCGTTTCTCGGGCGCGAACACCCACAGAAACGAGAGACCGACATCGGGCCAATCGTTCCAGCTCTCGTTCAGTTCACGCTTGCCGTTAGGGAGCACGGCGATGTTCATGGTCCAACTGCTTCTGAAGGCACTCGCGTTCTTCTGGGCGAAGACGACGCCGGCGTAGCTGCCCGGGCTGTAGCTGGGGTGCACGAAGGAAGCGAGCCGCGGCGCGCGGCCCCAGGGGTAGACCTTGAGAGTCAGGAGGGCTGAGAACTTCTGGGGGGCGGTCTCGTATCCGTTCTCGGCACTGGGATAGGCAGGCTTTGGTCCGGCAACGTCGTTGTACACCGTCTCGTGCCGGCCGATCCTATAGTCGGCGCCCAACATCCGGGCGAGATCCCCTTCCACGCTCGCGTCGATGAAGAAGCGGGTGGTAAGCCGCATCTGACCCCGTCCTTCGACCTGGATATCCGCGAACCGCCGGCCCGGCTCGTCGCCGGCCGCGAGCAGACGGGCGGAATAGAACAGAACATTGCCCGCGCCGAGACCTCGAACGTACGACCACAAGACCGCGGAGGCAGCCTCGGGCTCGTACACGAAGCGGCCGCTCGATGTGAACGGTTTGATGCCGCGCGACGCGTAGGAGGCAATGACCGCTTGGCGCCACTCACCGTAGAAGCCGCCGCTAACGCGGCCTATGTCGCGCGCGTCCTCCACGCCCAACCCCTGGGCGAGCGGCGTTTCCAGGAGGTTGCCGCTCGAGATGAGGGCCACTCGAAGATGAGGGGCCCCCAGCGTCAGCTCCCGAACGGCCGCAAGACCGGAGGTCTGCGTTGCGTATACCACCACATCCACGTCCGTGGTAATAAGCTCGCCATCCACTGCATGGACCGCCGGCGGAAAGGCCATCCCGCCAAGGCCGGCCAGAGCCCCAAGCAATACGACGAGCGACCCGCTCCACAGTATCCTGCGGAGGCCGCGGAGACGGCTGCCCTCCTCACGGGCGAACACGCTAGATTCGACCTTCCTCACGCAATCTCCTCACATCCGCCAACACTCCGGCAGCGTGTCCCTTGGCGCTCACCCGCTGATAGGCCAGCAGGATGGTCCCGTCCCTGCCGACAAGTATAGTGTCGCGCTCATGGCTGCTCTGCTTATCGCCCTTGAGCGTTCCGAACACCTCTCCGATCGCGCGGTCATGGTCACTGGCTAACGGGAACCTCAGGTCGTACTTGTCGCGGAACTTCTGTAGCCGGGCCACCGGATCCACCGACGTGCCGACCACCGTAACGCCCAGCGCCTCGAACTCGGGAAGTAGTTGGTTGAACTCAACCGCTTCCGTCGTTCAACCCGGGGTCAAGGCTCGGGGGAAGAAGTAGAGAACCACCGGCCTGGTCTTGAGCAGAGCCCACAGATCGACCTCCCCGTCGCTCCCCTCCGCCACAAAGAGCGGCGCCTTATCGCCTACCGCCAACATGGTCGTTCCTCCTCGGCTAGTCGCCGGCCGTGGAAGGACTGATGGGTCCGTGGGCCGACTCATACTTCTTCAGGTTGTCATCCAGAGCGGCCACCACCCGCTTCATGTGCGCCGGGCTGGTGATCACGCGCGCTACGATGGTACCGCGTCCGCCCGTGACCAGGGCGAAATCCAGGACGAACTCGTTGCCCGTATGCTGGACCAGCATGCTG
>Ga0068713_1002667_pt1 | contig 17333 bp, 23 predicted proteins | sample MTBAKSrepl2MetaG_FD_62223 | JGI IMG/M metagenome (GOLD analysis project Ga0068713, IMG submission 62223) | Enrichment culture microbial communities om Arthur Kill intertidal strait, New Jersey, USA, that are MTBE-degrading - MTBE-AKS2 (Arthur... | ecosystem: Environmental > Aquatic > Marine >...
AAAAGTTCGCACCCAGCGAATTTCCTCCCACGAGAGAGGCCACCCACTCACCGGGGATGATTCCCTCATGGCCCGGGCGGCCCAGGAAAAAACCCGCCACAAAGACTCCGGCAAAAAGGAGGGGAATGATCTGCAAAGCGAAATCACGCGTGGCGCTCCCCCATTCTTTCAGTTCGTCCCGTTTGAACCATTTCCAGAGCATAAGTGCCAAAGCCAACCCGAAGGCTCCGGTGATGTAGTACTTGACACTGTAAATCGTATCCCAAAGCGCTGAAGAACCGCGGGATCCCGCCCAGTTAAGAAAGATGAGGATCCCGATCATGGAAACCATGTAAAGTGCGTTTTGAAGAAGAGAGCGCCGCTCTTCTCCAGATTGAACGGCAAACATCCTTTCATCTGTCAGGCGCGCTTCATCGCTTTTTTTGAAGATCAGGTGCATGAGCAGCCCGATGAGAGCAGCGAAAAGCACCGCCCCTACAGCCCGAGCCAAGCCGATCTTCCAGCCCAGGACTTTGGCTGTGAGGACGATGGCCAGGACATTGATGGCTGGCCCGGAATAGAGAAAGGCGATGGCCGGGCCTAAACCTGCTCCCTTTTTATAGATCCCCTTGAACAGGGGGAGAATAGTGCAGGAACAGACAGCCAGGATCGCCCCCGAAACAGAAGCCACGCTATAGGCCGTCACCGGTTTCGCTTTGGGGCCCAGATATTTGATCACCGCCTGCTGGTTTAAGAAGACAGCGATGGCCCCAGCGATGAAAAGCGCCGGAATCAGGCAGAGGAGCACATGTTCACGGGCGTAATCAGCCAGCATATAAAAAGCTTCCAGGATCGCTCCCGTCACCCGCTGATGCTCAAAGGGGATGAAGTAAAGCCCCAGGAAGAGAGCCGTCAATAACCCGAGTTTTTTGTATTTATTCATTCCATCTCCTTGATCCATTGTTTCACTTTCTCTTCGATATCATCACGTATTCTCCGGGTTTCTGACAGGATAAGAGCTCTGTCTCCGGTTAATGCCGACGGGTCCGCAAAAGTCCAGTGGAGACGCTTCATTTCCCCGGGGAAAACAGGGCACTTCTGCCCGGCTTCGGGATCACAGACCGTGATGACAAAATCAAAAGACCGGCCGGTGTTATAGACATCCATGACGCTTTTGGGCTTATTGCGGGAAATATCGATCCCTTTCTCTTTCATGACTTCCACCACGTAGGGGTTTAAAACCCCGGGTTCTAAACCGGCGCTGTCGGCTGTGATCCGCCCTTTCCCGTAAACGTTGGTAAAGGCGGCGGCCATCTGGGAGCGGGCAGAGTTGTGGACACAGATGAAAAGGGCTTTCTTTTCCATCCCTCACCCTTTGAGCAGCTTGAGGATCTCGTCTTTAGACGCTACCCGTCCGGATATCTTCACTTCATCGTCGATGGCCAGAGCCGGCGTCATCATGACCCCCATCTCCATTATGGCATCGATATCCGAGACCTTGACCACCTGGGCTTCGATGCCCGATTCCTCAACGGCCCGCCGGGCCTCCTCTTCCAGCTTCTTGCATTTGGGACATCCTGTCCCGAGGATCTTAATAATCATCATGCCTCCTTTGTTGAACGTTGACGGGGAAACCAATGTGTTGTCTTATTGGCGATCTTCACCAGCGTGAGCATCACCGGGACTTCCACGAGGACACCCACAACCGTGGCCAAAGTCGCTCCCGACTGAAGCCCGAAAAGAGAGATGGCCACGGCGACAGCCAGCTCGAAGAAATTACTGGAGCCGATGAGAGCCGCCGGTGCGGCGATCTCATGGGACAGCTTCCATCCCTTCGCCCAGAGATAAGCTAGAAAAAAGATAAAAAAGGTTTGAAGGGTGAGCGGAACAGCGATGAAAAGAATATGCAGAGGATTTCCCAGGATCACATTCCCCTGAAAAGAGAAGATGATCACCAAGGTCAGGAGAAGTCCGGCAATCGTGGTCGAATGGAATCTGGGAAGAAATCTTTCATTGAAATAAGCGGTTCCTTTGTGCCTGATGACCATGGTCCGGGTGATATATCCGGCGGTGAGAGGGATCACCACAAAAAGGACAACCGAAAGAAGCAGGGTGTTCCACGGAATCCCGATATCGCTGATCCCTAAGAGAAACGCCACAATGGGAGTAAACGCAAAAAGGATGACCAGATCGTTCACCGCCACCTGCACCAGAGTATAGGAAGGGTTGCCGTCGGTGAGATAACTCCAGACAAAGACCATGGCTGTGCAGGGCGCTGCTCCCAGAAGTATGGCCCCGGCCAGATATTCTGTGGACAGGCCCGTGGGGATCCACTGGGCGAAGACGACTTTTAAAAAGAACCAGGCGATGGCATACATGGTAAAGGGCTTGATGAGCCAGTTGGTGATGAGCGTCACGGTGAGCCCCCGCCCCTGTTTAGTGGCATTCACCACGCTTTTAAAATCCACTTTCAGCATCATAGGATAGATCATGAGCCAGATGAGGAGGGCAATGGGGATGGAGACCCGGGCATATTGCAGCTTCTCAAGTACACGGGGGACCGCAGGGAGAAATTGCCCGATAAGAATCCCGGCCCCGATACAGAGAAGGACCCAGAGGGAAAGATAACGCTCAAAGAATTGCAATCGTTTTTTCATGCCTTCTCCTTTCGTCCCGGACGGTCACAGACATAACTTCCGGTTATTAGTTTTTCTCTGTCCCGGCGGCATGTGTCGCACTCCATTTCGCTGATGATCTTCAGCAGGGCTTTTGACTGGTGCGAAAGTTCAGGGTTCAGTTCGTAATAGGTCCAGTAAGAGGATTTCTCTTCGATAATAAGGCCGGCGGCCTTCATCTTTTTTAGATGTCCTGAGATCGTGGCATAACTCAGCCCCAGGATCCCCACAAGTTCGCAGACACAGCACTTTCGCTCCTGCAGAAGCTTGATGATCCGGAGTCTTTTGCACTCTCCCAGCACTTTCATCACCTGAATGAAAGAACAATCCATTTCGTTCACCTCCGAAATCAATATATTCTGGAAAATCCATTTCGTCAAGTGAAAAAATGGTTAATGCTCTTTCGACTTTGAGATGTTAATGAGTAACGTCTTTTTGACTCAAAGGAAAACAGGGAAAGTCCCGTGCTTCTTATCAAATGAAACACGGGACAAGGTTACTATTCGATATGCCCGATGATCAACTCATGGCTGTTCAAAGAAAATTTCTCGTTTTCTTCGTCCCACACATATTTTTGATACGCGACAGACCCGTCGTTTCCAAAGGGATAGACAAGAACAACATCGATCTCCTTCTGATCCTCTACTATGATGAAGCCGTCAAACTCTCCCTCCCATGTATAGGACTCAAGTAAAGACATCTTCTCCCCTTCGGGCAATGCTGTCAAAATCAGATAACCCTCTTTGTAACAAGTGGTCATCATCACACTGGGACGGGGAGGCATTCCTCCCTTTTTGACATAATAGGCTGCTTTGGCTTTTGTAATCAACTCAGGCTTGTCATCCTCAAAAGAGTAGAACTCAAGCTCCCCGTTAAAAATTCCTGAGTTTAACAATCCCTGCGGCGCTGCAGTGACCCTGTACGCTGATTCCATCACTTTTGTCGGAGTCAGCTTTGTTTTGTCTACCGTTCCATAACCTGAGACAAAGTTCCCTGTTAAATTATACTCTGAGATCTTGTAGTCGGACATGGCCGTGGTCACAAGAAGGCGCCCGGGTTCAAAGACATCAAGGCTGACGATCTGGCCGCTGTCAATGTAAAACTCATCTTCAAAAGCAAGTTCTCCGGTTCCTGGATCGACCTTAAGGAGCAGGACCTTGTTGTTCTTTGAATCAGTGATATAAGCTGTGCCTTCTTTAATGACCCATAGATTACTGTATTCGCTCATCTCCCCCGGTCCGGTGCCCGGCTTGTCATACTCTGATATGACTTTTCCATCCATGGAAAAAGAGATAATGGAATCTGTTGTTCGGTTCTGAGCTACGATAAAATCCCCATGGCGAAAGATATTTGTGAGAAATCCGGGCTTTTCCAGAGAAACGATCCGTTCCTCACAACATACTCCTTTGACTTTATTTTTGTCAAACTGGCCGATAGTGTCAGCTTTCCTCATACATGATTGCATTATTATCAGGAAAACGCACAAAAAAACAAAAATAATGTTTTTACGAAAGCCGGTTATATTGCTGAGCATAGACGCCTCCTTTATTTAATAAATCTTCGTGAACGCCCTCTTCGACAATGACCCCTTCATTCAGAACGAAGATACGGTGGCAGCCGGAGATTGTATTCAACCGATGCGCTACAATGAACACGATCATCTCTTCATTGATCCTGTCAAGAATGTCAGAAATATACTTCTCCGAAACATTATCGATATTAGAAGTAGCTTCATCCAGGATGAGTATTTCCGGGTTCCTGACCAAAGCTCTGGCAATCGCGATCCGTTGTTTTTGTCCCACGGACAGATTTGACCCCCGTTCTTCTATGATTGTGTTCTCTTTTTCTTTCAATCCATTGATAAATTCCCATACATGGGCTTTTTGCAATGCTTCGATAACGTCTTTCCTTCGAGCCTTCCTATTCCCGAAAGCGACATTATTGTAGATGGTATCATTGAATAAAAAGGGCTCCTGCTCCACCAGAGCTGTCTTTTCCCTTAATGTATTCATCATCTGACGATCAACAGGTTCTCCGTTGAGCAAGACTGACCCTTCAAATTCATAGAGGCCCATGATGATATTAATGAGTGTGGATTTCCCCGCTCCGGATGAGCCCATGATGCCTATTTTCTCTCCCTTTTTCCCTTTCATATGGATCCCCCTGAGCACGGGCTTCCCTGTCTCGTATTCGAACCGGATATCCTTCAACTCGATCTCACGGATTTCCTTTTTGAATACATCCCCATCCTTGGAGACTTCCGGTAACGCAAGGATCTCATCGATTCTGAATAAAGCGACTCTCAATTTCTGTATTTCGCTGTTAAAACCGATAAAGCTGGAAGCCGGGCCAAAAACGAAATTCATAAGGCTCATAAAAGTAACGAAATTGCCGATGGTGATATTGCCGATGATGATCTGGTATCCCCCGTATCCTAATAAAAGTAAAGGGGAAATTGTGCCGATAAAACTCATAAAGGCTGCATTGAGCATCTCAAGTCTATTCAACCGGACTAAGTCCCGGTAAGTCAGGGTCACAGCTTTCATATAACGCCGGATATTATACAGATTTCGGTTAAAAGCCCGGCACAATTCCACAAGACTGATATTTTCCTGCAGTGACTTCGTGGCCCTGGCAGAGGTCTCATACGCTATAGAGGATTGCTTTTTGATCTTCTTTCCAAAATAGTGAGTCGTTGCAACAAACAGCGGGATAATCATAAGCGAAAGCAAAGCCAGCTTCCATTCAATATAGATCATGGCCGAGACCCCTACTATAAAGGTCAGGACTTGTTTGATCATGTCAATGATCTTTTCACCAAATAGAATACTCAGTCTGTGAGGATCGTCCTTCAAACGCGACATCAGGTAACCGGTCCCGTATTTTTTGTATTCACTCAGTTTTACCCGGGCCAGCTTTTCAAAAAGGACACGCCTGATATCGATGATGATCTTGTTGTTGACTTTGTAAAAGAGGATGCCCACAAAATAGAGCTGCAGAGCTTTTAGTAAATGGACAACGAAGAGAAGGCCCACGGCGATCAGCAGCATTCGCACGTCTTTATTGGGAAAGACAACGTCAATGACGTACCCCATGGCAAAGGGCCGGGGGAGAAGCATGAGCGATCCTACCAGAACGAGGATTCCGCCCAGAACAACCTTCCATCGATACATTCTGACTTCTTTCAAAACGAGTCTCAGAGCAGGTGACAGAGCCTTTCGGGCTCCTTTCATTTTCTTCATCTTCTCCCCTTGCCTTTTATGCTTCATCTCATCAGGAATATTCCACAGCTGTCCATTGAAGATCTAGCTGATCGATATGTCTTTCTTTGAAAGCTTCAATCAGTCTCACTGTCGAATCGTAACGGGAGCGTGTCAGGCAGGCATCGGACAACTCACATTGTTTACAATCGGGACACTTGGGGAATTTCGTATATCTGAAGATATTCTCCCTTTCTTTCATATCTTCGCAGACTTTTCCGATCAGTTCATCGTCAAAACCTGCTTTTGCCAGCTCTTTGGCGATCAGTCCGTCTTCCTTCTTTTCGACCTTCAACTCGAGATACTTCTTGATCCCTTCGTAATAGGGTTCTTTTTCCTCTTTTCTAAGCTCCAAAAATTTGCAGAAATTATCATAGGCTTTTTCATCAAAACCCAATTTGTACCAAAGCTGCGTCAGGAAAAAGGAGAGATTCAGCCTCTTCCAATAGGACGAATACTTGAACTCGATATTCAACAATTCACTCAGAAGCCTGTTGGGTGAAAAATGCTCCAGCTTTTCAGCGATACGGATGAGTTCTTCCCGGGAGCAGCTGTTCATGTCAAATATCGGATCCAACACTTTATCCAGTTCGATAATGTGAAAGACCTTGGTGGGCAAAGTCGACCGGGGGCTTTTTCTCCCCTTAACAGAGACTTCAGGGATATAGATGATATACGTGGGAAAATCCAGATAAGACACATTCCGGATATAGACGTTGTAGCCCAGGTCATGCACTTTTTTGATGACTTTTTTCACTTCCTCTTCATACGACTCTGCCGGTGTAAAGACCGCCGGGTCAAATGAATAAGACTCCTTTTCTTCGAAAAGGCTCAGAGGGTAGATCCCGCTTCCGTCTTTGACAAATTCTGAAAAATTAATCACGCAATCCATTTGAGAGGAGGTATCTTTTTTTATAAAATACTCATTCCTTTCTTTGGGAATATCCAAAAGCCTTTTCCTGAAAAACTCATCGTCCCGGATCCCCTGGTATATCTCTGTCAGACAGCGGCTGAGAGCCACCTGAAAGGACGTATCAGACCCGACATTTAACTTATATTTGTTTTCTTTATCATCAATGATCAGAACACCCATAGACGGCAAGCCGATTCCGGCGGAAAAATCTTTAACGACTACACGATACTGTCCGCTTTGTTCAATGCTTTTGATGATCTTATATTCCCGCTTGAAGATTTTCAGATATTCTTCCGGAATCGTTGGCGGAGTCAGTTCGTTATAGTAGATCTCCGCAGCAGCCCAACGTTCCATGATCTCAGCCAGCCCCTGAAAAATCGCCTCGGCTTCGGAGTTTCCCGCCGCCATCCCATTAGACCCGATGGCCAAAATCAGCATGTTTAAAGGCAGGTCGATAAGCTTGCCGCTCCTGGTATCCATGAAAGGAATTGAAAGAAGCCCTGGATATCCGTTCTCTTCAAGCCGTTTGAAATAGAGGTCGATAAACTTCTCCCTGTTTTCTCCTTTATGGGAAATAAGGTCGTTTTTGATAGCATCCGGCAAAGCCATGAACTCATCCCGGGACATGTACTTTTCATCAGGATAATAACAGACACCGGTTTTATCTTTTACCTTTGTAGTAAGAATACGCGAAAAATTGCCCATAAACCCGTTCTGGAGACGCTCCATGAATTCAGCATATCCGCTGGCTAAGGAAAACTCCTTTGTCCGTCCTTTTCCGTTAGTCCCGAATTTGCCCCTTTCATCATCAAGTTCCACACGGCAGGAATGAATTCCCGGAAGAGGATTCGTGGTAAACGTCACCTCAGGCTTCAAATCGATTTTTGATAAAATATTCTTGATCTTTCTCACTGTATTGTTAGCGCTTCTTGTCTTGTAGGGGCGCTTCATTGTGTTGAACATCGTCATACCTCCTGTCAAAAAAAATCCTTAGCCGACATCTCCGAGTGATTTTAGCCTGAAGGCAAGAAGACTTTTATCGGGTGATTCACTTAAAATTTATCAGTCTAAACACCCCTGATATGTCGGTGCTTTCATAAAAGAAGGTACTAAAAAAAAGGCTCCCGAAGGAGCCCTTTTTAAATTATGTGCGTCAGGAAAGATCTCAGAGAACAGGACGGCCTGTCTCTTCAGTCGTTTCCTTATCTTCTTTTTCATTGTAATAATGAAAATGAAGTTCAAAATAGAAACCTGCTTCAGCATTATCAACAGCATTAATATCTTTGAATTCCATGGGAACTCCTTTCGTTAAATAAGAGGCCGTCCTGTCTCTTCGATATCAGGACAGTCATAGTAAGTCATATGTTCCATCTGCTTATCAAGATAAAAGATCATCGTTTCTGTTTCTTCCGCTATGATCTCTTGATAATCCATACATTCAACCCATCAGATAAACTCTGTCAAAGGACAGGCCGGCCTGTATCTTCTACCATATCTTTATCACTTTTTTCATTGTGATAATTGAATTTCAGGTAGAACATAAATGCAGCCTCATCTTCGACCATGAGTTCATTTTCTTTATATTCCATGTTTCCTCCTTAAAGAACCGGACGGCCTGTTTCTTCTGAAGCGTCTTTTTCGCTTTTTTCATTGTTGTAATCAAAATAGGCGAAAAAGAAAAACGCGGCTTCTTCCGAATAAGCCTCGGTATTTTCCATATACTTCATAACGATTCCTTACAGGACAGGACGGCCTGTCTCATCCAGGTCGTTTTTGTCGCTTTTTTCGTTATTGTAGTAAAATGCCACCAGAAAGAATCCGGCTTGAGGATCCATATTCTCAACGTTCTCTTCTAAATATTTCATCTCAGACTCCTTTCATTGTTAAAGGATGGGGCGTCCTGTCTCTTCTGAGCTGCTTTCCTTACCCACTTCTGTTTCTCCCATTGCGGTTTGGAAGTAGAAATCATTCCAATCCAAACCCCCGGGTCCTTCGTTTTTTTTCACATCTTTGAAATCCATTGATGTTCCTTTCGTTCGCTAACCTCTTAGAGAACGGGTCGTCCCGTTTCCTCAAATCCGCTTATCTCAGCAGACAGACAAATCGTTTCTGTCGCTAATCCATACCAATGGGGATCAACAGGCTTATTTTCTTTGTTCAGTTCTTTGTAATCCATTGTTTCCCTTTCTTGTTAAGCTTCCTAAAGGATCGGGCGGCCCGTCTCTTCCAGTTTCGCTTTATCACTTTCCTCGGAGGAGTAATAAACCGATCTGGCCATAGCCGCAAACTGATAGGGATACCTTTCTGCGTTCTCTGTCTTCATGTCTTTAAAATCCATTGAAGCACTATTCCTTTCCGGCTATTAAAGAACGGGGCGGCCGGTCTCTTCGACACCTTCTTTCGTGCTTTTCTCATTGTTGTAGTAAGCCGCGATCACCAAAAAGAAACCAGCTTCAGGCTCGACATTCTGCACATCTTTGTACTCCATAGTACACTCCTTTCGTATAACGGTTAAACACATGACAACAATGGGAGTGTATCAAAATAAACAAAAGTGAATATCACCGTAAACACTGTTATTTAGTAATGGTATTCAATGATTTCAAATCATTGAATTTCCCCAGGGAGCTTGATTACACAGATTCTATATAGACAAGACAGACAAGGAAAAACCGGCGGGAGGCCATAAGAAATGATTTTGCGTAACAGACTAATGTTGACAGGGGAAAATCTGATCAAGCGCTAAATAGCGTTGGCTGAAAAAACTGGCAAACAGGTAGAGATTCTCCGAATCCCTGATATCAAGCTTATCCATGATCTTATATCGGTATGTCTCGACAGTTTTAACGCTGATGAAAAGGTCCTGGGCGATACCTGCAGGTTTTTTCCCTTGCCCCAGGAGCTGCAGGATAACGGTTTCCCTGTCGGATAAATACCTGATATTGGGGATCAGATTGAAATAATCTTCGATGACACATTTACTGACATACATTTTTTTCTGATCGATGATTTGATGAACCGCTTTACTGATTTCATCGATTTTCTCTTTTTTTGATATGATCCCTTTGATCTTATTGTTCATCAGTTTTTCAATACAGATGATTGTGTCCGGCTCAAGAAGGATGACAATATTGCTTGTCTTCTGAAAGGATTCAGCTGCACTCCGTTCATGGCAATAATAACATATGTCAATAATAACAAGATCTATTTTTCTGTTTTCCAGAAGACTGTGAACTTTACTGTCCACATTACTGAAACATCCGATGTTATAATCAGAGGGAAATATGTTTTTTATGCTTTCCATGAGGATGGGAACTTTAGAAACAAGGACGACATTTTTTGTTTTACTGCTGTTGTCTGTCTGGCTGATCATCCGCTCAAAATCGCACAAGACTGTATTCAAGCTGATATCTTCCATAATGACCCTTACTTCAGAAACAGTTTAAGGAGAGATTCCACACCGGACCCGGTGATGTTAAACAACGCATGCACAGCCACAGCGGGCCAGAGGCTTCCTGTCTTTTCCCTGAAATACCCCGCGACCAGGCCCAAAACGACAGCACCGAGCACGATCACGGCAACATACCCGGCGTCGACCTTCATGGTCAAGAGTCCCAAATGGACCAATCCGAACAAAAGAGCAGCAATGATCACCGGAACACTCAGGGAAACAGCACCTATGGAAAACCTCCAGTGGCTCAAGGACGACAATAACCCCTGGATGAGCCCCCTGAATAAGACCTCTTCAGCGAAACTCGCCAGGACCCAGACGAAGAGGATCGTCTGGAGCAGGGAGTAATCCGCTGATGGCCCGACGGGTTTTCCAATAAAAGACGGAAATACAAGATAAAGGATAAGCTGGAAAAAGAGCCCCACGACCAGGGCCCAGAGCAGAGGAGTCCGGAAATCGTGAATTGAACAGGATTTTAATCCGAAATCAGCGAGTTTCCCCGGCCCATGCATAATGATGATGAGAAAAGAGAAAAGGATCATCAGAAGATGGGTGCACACCGGTGTCCAAAAGGAGCCCGGGTGGATCACCCCGGAAGCCTGGAGCATGGCAGGAATCATCGAAGATAAGGAGAAAATAACCATGACAGCCAAAAGAGAAACACCTATTTTCCATGCGTATATCACAGGCTCAACCCCTTTCAAAATTTACAATAATGTAATTATTTTATCTTATTTCCTCTTTTTGTCAACACCTTGCAAAAACCCGTCATTATTCATTCCTTTGATCCTATTTCAATAATTTAGCCGTTATTTTATTCTCTAAATGTACCGGGCGCAATAAGTGAATACACCTATTTATGATAAGTGTTATTTCTATTTGGATATACGCAGCGAAAGCGAAAACGTTGCAGGACATTCTGAAGAGGAAGAAGGCACGGATCATCCATGCCTTCTTTTATTCTCTCTCCTGCAGACGCCGTTCTGCTGAAAGGGCGTGGCCTGCAAGGCCTTCAGCCTCAGCCATGGCCCGGGCTGATGCGTAGAGAGAAGGGTCACAACCCTCATCGGCACGCAGCACTGTCTGACGCTTCAGGAAAGTCCAGACGTTGAGCCCGTTCTGAAACCGCACTGTTCCTCCCGTGGGCAGGGTATGGTTGAGCCCGCTCACATAATCACCCAGGACTTCTGCGCTTTCCGAACCGGCAAAAAGCGAGCCGTAGTTGGACAAAGCAGCCAGATACCTGGCCGGCTCAGTTACATGGAGCTGGAGATGTTCCGGGGCCAAACTATCGGCCAGGGCGGTTGCTTCCTCAAAAGTCGAGACAAGGAAACAAACACTGTTCCCTGTCAAAGAGGCATGGGCGGTCCCGGCATCCGGCATGGTCTCCAGGAGCGTTTCCACTTCTCTCAGGATCCCCTCTCTTATCTCTTCTCTGAAGACAGCTAAAATCGGCATAGCATGGATATCATGCTCCGCCTGGGCATAGAGGTCAGCTGCCGCAAGAACCGGGTCGCAGGACTCATCGGCAATGACCAGGATCTCTGAGGGCCCGGCGACGAGGTCGATCCCCACATCGCCGAAGACCTGTCTTTTCGCTTCAGTGACCCAGGCGTTCCCCGGCCCCGCGATGAGATCCACTTTAGGAATGCTTTCCGTTCCGTAGGCCATGGCGGCAACGGCCTGGGCTCCCCCCAAAGCGTAGATTTCTTCGATACCCAGAAGAGAGGCTGCTGAGAGGATCACCGGGTGAGGTTTGCCGTTTTTTCCCGGGGGAGTGAAGAGCGCGATCTCGCTGACTCCTGCGACTCTCGCCGGTGCCACACCCATAAGGAGAGAGGAAAAGAGTGGGAAACGTCCTCCCGGGACATAAATCCCCGCGCGACGCACAGGCACGACTCGCTCCCCGGCCAGGAGACCCCTAGCTGTCTCCTTTTCTCGGAAGGCCGGGGGCCGTATCTCTCCCAGCTGGAACCGGGCGAACTCCTCCAGACGGGCATAACTCTCGGCCAGTATGGTCTTCAGCTCCTCAGGAAAGGGAGAAGCCTTTCTCACATCCTCTGTGGAGACACGAAAGCCCTGGAGTTCTACGTAATCGAATTTCAGGGAATAGCCGCGCAAAGCTTCGTCTCCCCTCTCAACCACGTTCTTTATGATCTCTTGCACATCCATTCGGATATTTTCCTGTCGTTCTTTTTTCCGCTTCAGTGAAAATTCCTGCTCTGTCATTATTTTGAACATCTCACCCTCCAGCTTCTCCGTCGGAGTTCTGCCAGGACTTCTTTGAAAGAGATCCCCTCTTTCTGCAAAAGGACGGTCACAAAGTAGAGCAGGTCAGCAGCTTCCCAGACCTTGTTTCCTCTGTCTGTCCCCTCTACGAGTTCCCGGGCCTCTTCCAGGATCTTTTCCCGGACCAAAGTATCAGTCAGAGTCGCAGTATAGGATCCCGGAGAGGGATTTTTAAATCGCTCTTGGATTGTGACGTATAGTTTTTCAAGGGAAAAGGGCAAGTTCCCAAAACAGCTCTCCTCTCCTGTGTGACACACCGGACCCGCCGGGCGGACTACGGCACGCACGGTATCCGAGTCACAGTCAGGGCGGAATGCGATGAGAGACAAGGTATTTCCCGAAGTCTCTCCCTTCGTCCAGAGCCGTTCACGGGAACGCGAATAAAAGGTCAACAGGCCGCTCTTCAATGTCCTTTGAAGAGATTCTCTGTTAGCCCAGGCCATCATCAGGGTCTCTCCTTCTTCATTCTCCGCGATCACAGGGATCAGTCCCTTCTCATCATATTTCAGGGCCGCTGCAAAAGCTTCCTCTGCCTGGAGTTTTCCTGTATACAGAGCCATCCCCACCTGGACATGAGCCCCTGACATAGTGATCTTTTCGATCTCATCAAGGGTATGGACTCCTCCTGCGGCAGTGACAGGGAGACTTGTCTTTTGAAGAAGGCGTTTGATCCCCGCGATATCTGCTCCCTGCATCAATCCTTCCCGATCAACGCAAGTGGCCAATATTCCCCACACTCTTTTTTCTAATTGCTCCATGAGCCTCTCATCGGGAGTTTCCTTTGTGGCTTTCCTCCAGCCTTTTGCCACGATCCTTCCGTCCCTGGTATCCAATGCGGCGATGATCCGCTCTCGTCCCACAACCTGCTGAAACTTTTTTAAAGCCTCTGCAGAGAATGTCCCGTGAGGAAAGAGGGCACTTCCCAGGATCACCTTTTCCGCTCCCAGGGAAAGGATCTCTTTGGCTTCCTCCGGGGAACGGATCCCCCCTCCCACTCTGGCCTCGCATGTTCTTGTGATTTCTCTTATCAGGCGCCTGTTCTCTCCTTCTTCTTTGGCCGCATCGATATCAATGACCGCCACCGGCCCTAAAGGAGACAACTCTTTTATCACAGCATCCTTATCCTCGCGTTCAATTTTCACCGTCTCCCCCTGCTCCAGCTGGACGATACGCCCTTTAGACAAATCCATGGATGGAATCAGCATGGGACATCCACTCCTTTCTTTCTGAAATACTCTTTCACTTCTTTGACAGTCAGCCGTCCGTCATGGAGGAGCGAGGCCAGCAGGACAGCATCCGCCGCTCCCCGTATTACACCGTCAAGCAGTTGTTCCAGCGTCCCCGCACCCCCGGAAGCGATAACCGGGATATCTACGGCTTCGCTCATAGCCCGGATCAGCTCCAGGTCATATCCGTTTTGTGTCCCGTCCCGGTCGATGGAATTGAGAAGGACCTCTCCTGCGCCCAGCTCCCGGCATCGCCTTCCCCAGTCTATGGCATCGATCCCTGTATCTCTTTTCCCCCCGTGAGTACAGGCATGCCACCTCTCCCCGTTTCGGCGGGCATCGATGGAGATGACAATACACTGACTTCCGAAAACCGCGGCACCACGTCTGATAAGCTCAGGATCTCTCAACGCTGCTGAACAGAGGGATACCTTATCGGCTCCGGCTCTTAAGACGCTTCTCATATCCTCTTCAGAGCTGATCCCCCCTCCTGCGGTCAGCGGGATAAAGATCTCTGATGAGATTTTTTCTAAAAGCATCAGCGTCATTTTCCGGCTTTCTACGGTAGCTCCCACATCAAGAAAGACCAATTCATCTGCTCCCTGTTCTTCATATTGACGGGCCATGAGAAGAGGATCTCCCTTCTCTTTCAGGTTTTCAAACCCCACGCCCTTGACTACCCGGCCGTTGTTGACATCCAGGCAGGGGATCACTCTTACACATCCCATGTTTTCCTCCAGTTCTCCAGAAACCTCAATCCGGTCTTCCCGCTCTTTTCAGGATGAAACTGCACCCCGCAGATATTTCCTGTTCGATAAGCCGCGGCAAATGAAGCCCCGTACGCGCTCACAGCGATGACTCCCTCTGTATCGGCAGGCAAAGCAAAGCCGTGGACAAAGTAAAAATAAGGCTCCTGTTCAGAGATTCCTCTGAACAGCGGGTCTCCCTGATGAGAGACACGGCTCCATCCCATGTGGATACGCCGCTTCCCCTGAACAGGACGGCACCCCTCAAGAATGACTCCCAGCCCTTCTGCAGATGGGGACTCTTCGCTGTAAGCGGAAAGGAGCTGCATTCCCAGGCAGATCCCCAGAAAAGGCCCCCCTTCATTCATCCACAACTGTATTGCTTTTCTCAAGCCCGTAATCTCCAGCCTGTGAGCTGCTTCTCCGAAAGCCCCCACCCCCGGAAGAATCACAGCCCCTACTTTTTCAAGTTCCTCAGCCCGGGAGATCAGGGTTGTCTTCATCCCCAGATAGTGAAACGCTTTCCTCACTGAATAGAGATTTCCCGCTCCGTAATCAATAATCCCGACCATCGTCTATCACCTCTTTTGTGCTGGGGAAACGGTCCCCCAGCCGGCTGTCCCGGGTGCAGGCCATACGCAGGCTCTTTCCCAGGGCTTTGAAGATCGATTCCATCCTATGATGATCGCTTCTTCCCTGATACATGGTCACCGTCACTGTTCCCCGTATCCCCACAGATAACCCGTAGATGAAATCTTCCAGGCAATCGGTATCCATATCCCCCACAAAGCGTCTCTTGAATGAGGCTTCGCACTTGTGATACGGCCGTCCGCTGAGGTCCACCGCCGCAGCGCTCAACGCCTCTTCCATGGGAAAGAGATAGAACCCGCTGCGGTAGATCCCCTTCCGTTCCCCCAGGGCTTTTGAAAAAGCCTCTCCCAGCACAAGCCCTGTATCTTCCAGGAGATGATGCTGATCCACCTGCAGATCGCCCCGGGCCTCAAGGGAGAGGTCAAAAAGCCCGTGACAGGCAAAAGCTTCAAGCATATGAGCAAAAAAGCCCGGGAGCAGGGTGATCGCGGCTTTTCCCTGTCCATCAAGACCCAGGCTTGCAGAGATCTGAGTCTCTTTTGTCTTTCGCTCCAGTTGACTGATCCGATTCATGACAACCTCCTTTGTGCTGATTCCACCGCTTTCAAAAACCGGTTGTTATCCCGGGGCCGTCCCACAGTTATACGCAGCCAGGAAGCCAGAGCTCCATCCTGATACTTACGCGGAACGACCTTCTCGCGAGAAAGGGCTTCGACAAGTGCCTCCCGGCTCTCCCTGTCCTGTCCCCTGATAAGAATGAAGTTTGCGTCTCCCGGGGCAACATCGAAAAAAGGATTCTTTTTAAGACGGACGATGAGCCGGGCCCTTTGAATAGATATTTTCCTCACCCTGCTTTCCATGATCCTTTTCCTTCGCACAGCTTCTTTGAGGAGTAAAAGGGGGAAGATACCCGGATTATAAGGAAGACTCACTTTGTTCAGTTCTTCGATGCATTTCCGTGATCCCGCCGCAAACCCCATGCGCGCCCCGGCCAGTCCGAAGGCCTTGGAAAGGGTTTTCAGGATCACGACATTCGCATATCTGTCAATAAGGGAGAAATCACTTGCGCCGGCAAACTCTCCGTAAGCTTCATCAATGAGGACTCTTCCTGAACACTTCCCGATGACCTCCTCGATAAAACTTCTGGTCAAAAGCTTTCCTGAAGGATTCCCCGGGGAGATGAGAATGACAATATCCGCCCGCGGCACTTCAGCAAGGAAGGCCTCACGGTCAAAAGAGAGGTCACTTCGCAACGATATTTTGATCATATCGCAGCGGCACCGGCCTGCTTCTTTCTCATAGGTGATAAATCCGGGGGAAACCATAAGAAGCCTCTTCCCCTCTCCTCCCCAGGCCAGAAAAGCCAATCGGATAAGCTCATTGGAGCCGTTGCCAAGCAGAAGGTTGTCCCTCTTTTTCCCGGTGTAGAGGCTCAGTTCTTCGATAGCTTCCTCGGCTGACTCTTCCGGATAACGGTTCCAGGGGATGAAAAGAGCCGTGATCATCACCTTGAGTTTCGCCGTGAAGGGGAAGTCATAGGGAGATTCATTCATGTGCATCCGTATCATCACGGCACCACCTTGTTGAAGGGATATTCCAGAATATCGGTGACCCCGCGCGCCTTAAGACAGGGGATGAGTTTTCGGGCTTCCTCACGGGGAACAGCGCTTTTCACCGAGAACCCCGCTTCTTTATAGAGGGGGGCGATGGTGGGAGAACGCATAGCCGGAAGAAGAGCCACCACTTCATCCAAAAGGCCCAGAGGGACATTCATCTCCAGCATCACCCTTTTTCGGGCATCCAGGACAGCCGTAAAAAGCATGCAGAGCTCATCGATCTTCTCCCTTTTATCTTTATCTCTCAATGCTGCAGGAGACACCACGAAGACGGTCTGTGAGTCCAACAGCGTATCCATGACCTTCAGGCCGTGGCGTCGCAAGGTCTCCCCGGTGGATGTATTATCGATGATCATATCGGCATCACATGGAGGAAAGGCTTCTGTGGCGCCGTAACTGCGGATGATATGATAGTCCTTTACTCTTTTTTCCAGATAAGGACGGGCCAGATTGACATATTCAGTGGCGACCACCACCCTTTTTGAAAAAAGCGCCTCACGGCTGCATCCTTCTGGGGCCGCCGCCACAATAGAAACTTTGTCAAACCCCGTGCTGAGAAGGACCTCCACCTGGGCCTGCGTCTCATT
>Ga0068713_1002677_pt1 | contig 17295 bp, 14 predicted proteins | sample MTBAKSrepl2MetaG_FD_62223 | JGI IMG/M metagenome (GOLD analysis project Ga0068713, IMG submission 62223) | Enrichment culture microbial communities om Arthur Kill intertidal strait, New Jersey, USA, that are MTBE-degrading - MTBE-AKS2 (Arthur... | ecosystem: Environmental > Aquatic > Marine >...
TGTTTGTGGAGGAACCTCCCCGCGGCTCGGCTGAACCTGAACTGGCTGGTCTGATCTCCCATGAAAATGAACAGCGGTACAGTATCAATTGGAAAGATGTCTTCAGCACCCTCCGTATACCGACCCTTTGGGCGGCGATCTTGCAGGGAATCACCGGTACGATGCCGTGGGTGGTGATGGGTTTCTATTTTATTAACTGGATGGTTCGTGAGCTGGGTTATTCTAATTCGATCACTTTTGGCGATCCGAAAGGCAGCGCGCCATTGGTCTTCGCGATTGTGGTGGTGGGCGCGGCCATCAGCAATTTCATTGGCGGATTAATTGGCGATTATGCCGAAAAAGTTAACCCCAAATATGGGCGGACGGTGATTGGGCAGTTCTCGGTTTTATCCGGTGTGCCGCTGATGTATATTTTACTGACTCGGGCGCACACCTTTTCCTTCAATGGGCTGCTGGGTTTTACTTTCTTCACCGCGCTGTTGATTGGATGGCCGGGACGGGGCGCAAAAGAACCGATGATGCAGGCTGTGGTTCCGCCAGAAATGCGTTCGAGCGCGTATTCTGTTGTGAATTTAATTGAAGGCGGGCTTTCTGCTTTTGCGGGAGTCATCGCGGGCGCTCTGGCAGACAGAATTGGCCTGACACAGGCTCTGGTGTGGACAATCCCTTTCCCATGGCTGTTGTGCGGTATCGCTTTTTCCCTGTTTTATTTCACTTACCCGAAAGACGCCGCCAAAGTGGGTTCGTTAATGCTGGAGCGCCGTGAAGAGTTGCTGAGAGCGCAGCGGGATTCTTCCCCGGCGGATTGATCTCCCCTGATAGAAGTTGTGAAAATTGCATTTTCAAACCGCCTGGGCTTGCTCCGGCGGTTTTTTGTCGAAATTGTTGGCGAGGAGGCTCGAAATAATGCTACAATATACATCATATTTCCCTTATTCATTTCAATTTAGCGCGCATCGCAGCCTATCAGGTGGGCAATTACAGTTCAATGTGTTTGTCTGTTGGTTTCCTGTTTATTGTTAAGGAGGATGGTGTGAAAGAAAGAAACCAAAAAATTACCCGAAGGGACTTTTTGAAATTGATCTCCGCGGCAGGGGCGGGCGCGTTGCTGGCTTCATGTGGGGGCAAGAAAATCCTGACAACTCCGCAGCCCGAGCTGATCTATCCTACTGCCACCCGGATGGTTACTGCCGCAGCGCAGGAGCAGGCAGTGGAAGATATGCCGCCGGAGGAAACTGGCGAACCAACCCCACAGCCGGCCGCCGGGCAGGCCTATCTGTCGGTGGCGCGGGGCAGTGATCCGGCAGCAATGATTGTGGCGGCACTGGCCGCGTTGGGAGGGATTGAACGCTTTGTGAAGAGCGGTTATAACGTGATCATCAAACCCAATATCTGCACCGATTACTATTCTTATGAATATGGCGCGACAACCAACCCGACAGTGATCGCGACCTTGGTACAGCTTTGCCGGGGGGCGGGGGCAGGAAGGGTTCGGGTGATGGACATGCCCTTCGCTGGTTCTCCTAAAAGCGCTTATGTCAAGAGCGGGATCGCGGATGCGGTGGAGAAGGTGGGGGGTGAGATGGAAATCATGAATCGACATAAGTTTGTGGAAGCCGAGATTCCTGATGGGTTAGATATCCATAGTTGGAGTTTTTATAAGGAAATCCTGGACGCGGACCTGGTAATAGATGTGCCGATTGCCAAAGACCACGGTACCACCCGGCTCAGCCTGGGCGCCAAGAACATGCTGGGAGTAATCGTCAACCCCGGGGGCATCCATGCCAACATTCACCAGCGTATCGCGGACCTGACCAGCCTGGTGCGGCCGAAGCTGACCGTAGTGGATGCCATACGCACGTTAATGTCCAATGGCCCCACGGGCGGAAATCTGAATGACGTACGCATGACCAACACGATCATTGCCAGTCATGATATTGTTGCGGCGGATGCTTACGCGACCACCCTGTTTGGTATGCAGCCGCAGGATATCGGGTTTATCCAGGCCTGCGCGGCAATGGGGCTGGGTACGATGGATCTGAACGCGATCCGGATTGAGGAGATAACCGTTTGAACCGCGGTCGAAAATCAGAAGTGATCCACCGCTTGCGGCAGGGCGCGCAGGTGGTTTCGTTGGCGCTGTTTTTATACTTGTTCTGGCGGGCATTTTCCCCTGGACTGAATTTTAGCGGGAGCGATCTGTTTTATCGCCTGGACCCGCTGGCTGCTATCACGGCCATGCTGGCTGGCAGGGTGTGGATCCCTGGCCTGGCGCTGGCAGGAGTGACTCTCGCATTTACGCTTGTCTTTGGCCGGGTATGGTGCGGCTGGGTGCTACTGTATCTTGCTGACAGCACACCCAAAAGCTCGAATTGGCTATAATATTCTCATGCTCGAAGATGTCACTGCGGATGATTGGGGATGGGTGGGAATTAAAGGAGACATTAGATGAAGAAGTTTATTGCTGGCATTGCACTGTGTATATTCTTGCTTCTTGGTGGCTGCTCTACCACTGGGCAAACGGTTGCTCCTGTTGTTCCCACCGCCGCAGCTGCCACCGATATGCCGCAGCTCACTCCAGAACCAACAAAGACCAGCAGCCCTACCCCTTTGCCAACGCATACCTTTGCCCCTACCCCTGAACCACCTATCGTGCAGAACTGCATCAGCATTCAACCTGAATTACCGGCTGACCACGCTTACACGGGGAATCTGCTCCTGATGGATGCCGCTTACGGCTCCCTTGAGCTGTACAATCTTCAATCCAGTGAGAGTGTTATCCTGTCTGAAGAATATTATGTTGACCATGAAGTATCGCCAGATCACACTCAGGTTGCTCTTAGAGATTACAAGACAAAAACAATCTATATTTTTTCGGCTGATGGGAAGATCATCAAACGCATCCCGATAAGAAGCAACTGGGGTTGGCTCGCTGACTGGTTGGATGACCAGCGGATTGCTATTGTGATGAGTGAACCATCTGATAATCCTCGCTACGACAAATATCCTGCTTCGGTTGTTATCCTCGACACAGTGACCGGGCAGATTCAGATTCTACCACCCGATTATCCGGGCATCGACCGCGCTAATCAAATGACACAATTTGGCAGACGGTGGGGCTCAACGGTTTATAACGCCTCCCTGACAAGAGTGGTATATGCCGGCCCGGTGTCAAACCCGCCACCGGAAACTGGCGGTGGCAATGGATATATTTTCTACTCGCTAACAGAAGCGAAAAAACTGGCGGAGATACGCAACCCTTACGGAGCAACCTTGCCTATCTGGTTAGACGACGGGATGGAGTTCATTATTTTAGGGGTTGACGAATTTTACCGGGTAAGTGCGGAAGGGAAGCTAGAAAAACTTACCCGATTCAATCCGGACTATGTCATTACCAAGGGCTCTGGCCGGAACTACTGGCTTGATGATTTCTATTCTCTATCTCCGGATGAAAGCCGCCTGGCATTTTGGCAAACCCAAGATGATAAAAATCTGGATCCACATCAACTTTCGTATACGCTCGCCATTTTGGAAATTGAAACAGGTTTAGTAACGAACACTTGCATTTCTTATGGTATTAATTTGCCTTTTGATTTACCAACGAATTTCTATCCTATTTGGTCACCGGATGGCAGCACCCTGGCGGTGTACGCCAATTATCGTTCCGAAGAAAACGAAGGCGAGTTGGTATTGATCGATCTGGAGAAACAAACAGCCTATCCGCTGCCGGGAAATTGGATTCCTACAGGATGGTTGTTAGCGGAGTAGTGAGCACAGTGACAGATAGTTGAATTTTGCGGGTTGGGTTGAGCGATTTGGAGATGGATAAACTCGCGCCGGAAACAAAGCGAAACCCAACAAGATGCCTCCCCTCGAGGTGGAAACAAAAAGCTCTGATTTAGAGGTTATGGCGGGTTGAGAAGATCAAAGCTCCGGTAAGGGATATCCTGGCCGGAGCTGTTTTAATTTATGAGAAGAACATGGATTCGACGAACTTTTCCGTGAATTTCAGATAAGTTGTCAACTCAATATACTCAGCCTTTTCAGCGAGAATTCGAGCTTCTTCACGTTTGTGGATTGAGAGCAGCATTTGCCTGGCGCCCACGCCCGCGGCGTTGCCCACCTGAGTAAACCGCTCCAGCGGCACGTTGGGCAGCAAACCAATCCGGATTGCGCTTTCCAGCCGGAGGTAGGTGCCGAACGCGCCGGCGATGATCCAATCCTGTACTTCTTCAGCGCTGGTCCCTGCTTTTTCCAGCAAAACTTCGATGCCAGCCCGGATGGCACCCTTCGCCAGTTGGATCTCGTGGATATCCTTGCGGGTGATGAGGATTTCGCGGCTGTTATCCGCCGCGCCCTCAGTTGAAATGATGAAAGCAGGGGACTTGTTTTCCAGTTTTACCCGCGGAGAACCCTTTACCAACCGTCCCTGGTTGTTGATGGTGCCGGTTTCCAGCAGCGCGGAGACCGCGTTGAGGATGCCTGTGCCGCAGATACCCACTGGAGGCAGGTCATCGATGGTGGAAATGATCCATTCGCCGTTTGAAAAGGTGACATCATCCACCGCGCCGGGGGCAGCCCGCATGCCATCGCGGATATGCGCGCCTTCAAATGCCGGGCCGGAGGCTGTGGAACAGGAAAAAATTTTGCCATGAACCATCAGGCTGATCTCGGTGTTGGTGCCGATATCGACCAGAACAGCGGTGCGATCATCTTCGGTGAAGCCCCCTGCCAGCAGGGCGGCAGTATGGTCAGCCCCCACGTATCCGGCGATATTGGCGGGCAGGTAAGCCCGCGCTCCCGGGCTGAAACGCAAGCCAATTTCCTGTGCTCGGAAGGATAATGGGCTGGCGACGGCGGGGATATAAGGAGCGGTCCCCAACTGCCTGACCGGCAGCCCGCAGAACAGGTGGTGCATGACGGTGTTTCCAACGAACACGGAATCCACAATCTCATCCGGGCGCGCGCCTGCCTCTGCGCAAAGCTCTTCCACCGCTTGATTGACAGTTTCCACCAGCCGGGTCTGGAGCAGCTTTTCGTTTTCTATGCTCTGATTGGCGAAGGCGATCCGGCTGACAACATCCTCGCCGTAGGCGATCTGGGGATTCATCCGGCCAGTCTGCGCCAGGGTCGCGCCGTTTTCCAGGTTTATCAGATAGAAGGCGAGTTTAGTGGAGCCCAGGTCGGCGGCCAGCCCGAGCAGCGGCCGGGACGAGGATAGCGCGCCGGCCAGCTCAGAGGTCTCGCGGCCGGGGCAAATCGCGACACGGTTATTCCAATTCTGGTCACGCAGACTGTTGGAGAGCGCCGCCAGCATTTCCACGCCAGCGGAAAGGGGCGGGCAGCCCATTTCGTTTAGATATTGATTGGCGCGGTCCAGGTCAGAACGTAAATCAAAAAGATCGGGAGGAGAAAGGCGTAGTTCAACAGGAATGACGGCAGGAGACAGTTCAAAAGCGGATTCGGTTCCATCCAACTGGAGTTTTTGAGTAAGATTAAGAGATTCTGGCGGAACTTCAACGCGGGCATCGGTAAGAGGGTATGCCTTGCAGGCCAGGCGGAACCCATCCGCGAGCTGGTTTGTCCCCAGCGCTTTCATCTCGGCGCCGGTTGCCGGAGAGAGCTGCCCTTCCACCAGCCGCACACGGCAGGAGCCACAGACCCCAACCCCACCGCAGATGGCCACCAGGTCGATTCCGGCTAATTGGGCAGCTTTGAGGATGGTATTGCCCCGCGGTACCGTCACCCGGCGGCCAAGGGGTTCAAAATCAATTGTGATAGGTTGTGAAGTATCCGGTTTGCGCGCTTCAGAGGTCATTGGTTCGCTCGACAGAGTGTGAGTTATGCTTTCGCGGCTCGGGCAATGGCACGCAGGTGCGCGGGAGAATTACCGCAGCAGCCGCCTACGATCTGCGCGCCGTTTTCGAGCCAATCCGCAACATGGCTGCCCATGATATCCGGGGTGACCTCGTAGGTGGGATTTCCCTCCACGTCAAGCTTTGGCAGCCCGGCGTTCGGTTTGAACCAGATTGGCAGGTTGGTGGATTCGCGAAGCTGTTTCAGCGCTTCCAGGTTTTCATCCAGGGCGCGCCCGCAGTTGATCCCCAACGCTGCCAAACCCGCGTTGGAGAATTGTTTTACGACCTGCGCGGGACGGACGCCCATCATGGTGCGGGTGCCGCGATCGTAGCTGAACGAGAGTACAACTGGAAGGCTGGAAACGGAACGGGTCCCTTTGAGGGCGGCCTGGGCTTCGGCGAGATCGAACTGTGTTTCAATGACCAGAAAGTCCACGCCAGCCTTTGTGAGATAACGCGCCTGGCTCGCGTAGGCGGCCACCGCATCTTGTTCCTCCATTGGCCCAAGGGGTTTAAGCATTTGACCGGTTGGTCCAATTGAACCGGCAACAAAAACATCCGTTCCCTGTGCGGCCTGCCTTGCCAATTCAACAGCGCGGGTGTTGATTTCTTCGGCCCGGTCAGCCAGATCGCTGTGCGCCAGGCGAATTTCACTGCCCCCAAATGTGCAGGTCAGGATGATATCTGAACCGGCTTCAATGAAGTCGCGGTGCAGTTTCACGATTTGTTCGGGGTTATCCAGTACCCATCTTTCAGCGGACATGCCTTTTGCCAGCCCGCGGGCCTGGAGATTGGTGCCGGTGGCACCGTCGGAGACCAGGATGGCTCCGGCCTGAAGTTTCTCTGAAAAAGTTGGTTTTGTCATTGAATGGATTCCTCCGAGAATGGTCGATATGAGGATTATACCTTTTGATGCTTCAAATCAGGACTGTAAATTAAAATTCTAAGGCGACATTGCCGAAATAGTTTGTATTGGATGTTCGTGATGCTTTGCCGGGATGTTTTTGTGTCATAATATCGACATAAAATATTGGTGATTAGAAGGAGCGCTCAGATGAGAAGGCTATGTGTTTATTGTGGTTCCAATGGTGGTGGTAAAGCGGCGTATCTTGAAACCGCCAACCGGCTTGGCGCGCTACTGGCAGAGCGTGGAATTGGAGTGGTTTACGGCGGCGGAGATCGGGGAATGATGGGCGCGGTTGCTGATGGGGCGCTGTCTGGTGATGGGGAGGTGATTGGCGTCACGCCAGCCATGTTTGTGGAAATGGGGGTGATCCATCAGGGGCTGGCAGAGCTGAAGGTTGTCAACACTATGCACGAGCGCAAAGCCCTGATGGCTGAGCTTTCGGACGGATTTATCGCGCTGCCGGGTGGTTTGGGGACGTTTGAAGAGCTGTTTGAGGTGCTGACCTGGGCGCAGCTTGGCCTGCACCACAAGCCGTGCGGTATATTGAATGTGGATGGTTATTTCAACCATCTGGTGGAATTTCTGGATCACGCGGTACAGGAGAAGTTCATCAAAGAAGCGCACTACAGGATGATGATCGTAGAGGAATCTCCTGAGAAACTGTTGGAAGCGTTTTTGCGCTACAAACCCTCGCGGGAAAGCAAATTGTTCTCGGAATAATTTCAAACCATCTGTCGTGTAGATTTACTCCAACCGCCAGATTTTCTCCGCGTGCAGGGTGGGCTCCTCACGGTTCGGGTTATTTTCCATAATTCCTTCAACTAGGAGCGGGGTGGAACCGGTGAGCTCGGCCCGATAACGCTGGTAGACTTGAGGGAACACAATCACTTCCACAACCCCTTCCAGATCTTCCAGAGTCAGGAAGGCCATTACCTGGCCCTTAGTGGTGCGGATATGGCGGCTGGTCTGACGGATGCCGACCACGCGCACGCGCTGTCCAATTTCCTGGATGGCGTCCAGGGAGGTGGTGATTTTTTCGGTGGCCAGCCGGCCAGCATACAGTTCCAGGGGGTGGGCATCCACGCTGGTACCCAGAATACGCTCCTGGGCTTCAACCCTTTCGCTGAGCGACCAATCGGGTTGATCGCTGTACTCCGGGCTGGAATCAAACAAGGAAAGCTGTCCTGGATGGTGGTGAGTGTGTTCCAGTTTTCGCATCAGGCCGGGGATTGTCCCCAGCCCATCCAGGGCGCCAACCTGGATCAGGTTCTCCAATTCTTTCTGGCGAGGATTGGCTTTTGCCATAAATTCTTCCAGTGTGTCAAAGGGACGCAGGTTAATGGCACGCTGCTGGGTTCGCCGGGTGAGATCCCGCACCTGATCCAGCCCCATATACAGAACGGGTTTTCCCTTGGGGTAAGCTACTTTAAAATTGTTCAGGGAATGGTTGATATGGGGCGGCCGGACTGTCAGCCCCATGCGGCGGGCTTCGTTGAGATAAACCCGCTGGCTGTAATACCCACCCCAGTTTGCCAGTACAGCGGACATAAACTCTGCGGGAAAATGAGCCTTGCACCACGCGGCGCGCCAGGCGACCAGGCCATATGAGGCCGCGTGTGCTTTGGGGAAGCCGTACCCGGAAAAAGCTACCATCATATCCCAGATTTGCTGTGAGATTTCCGAAGGAATATTGTGTCTTTGCCGCGCGCCGATGAGAAAATGATTGTGCAGTGTTTTAATTTTATCTTCAGGGTCAAAGCGGCTGATACCGCGGCGCAGCAGTTCGGCTTCGGCCAGTGAAAACCCGGCGATTTCGTTGGCAATACGGAGGACCTGTTCCTGGTATAGGATGACTCCGTAGGTCTCTTCGAGAATGGGCTTCAGCGCAGGGTGGATCTGGGCGACAGGTTCCAGCCCTTTGTGGCGGCGGATATAGGCGTCGTGAAGACCGCCTTTGAGCGGGCCGGGGCGGTAAAGTGCCAGAGCGCGGATAATATCATCCACGGAATGGGCGCGGATGTCGCGCAACGTACCGCGCATGCCCGGGCTTTCAATCTGGAAACACCCTATGGTGCGGGCGTTTTCAACGATTTCAGCGGTTTCCGGGTCTTCTTCCGGGATCGTTTCGAGGACATCCAGGGAGTAAGCGAAGTCTTTTCGGCGCCAGGAGTGGATGGCTTTTGCCACCTCACCCAGTACGGACAAGCCCCGGATCCCAAGCAGGTCGATTTTCACCAGCCCCATGCGCTCCACAGATTTATGATCAAACTGGGTGATAATAACTTCCTTTGTGCCAGAGCGCTGTACAGGCACCAGGTCTGTCAAAGGTCCGGGCGCGACCACCAAGCCCCCGGCGTGGACTGACAGATGGCGTGGAATACCAATCAGGTTTTGGGCCTGGCTGAAAATTGTACGGTAGACCGGTTTGGCAAACTGTGCAGACAGCTTTTCAAAAAGCTCCTGCTCGGAATAAGCGCGCCGGGCGAGGAGATGATAGAAACTGCGCGGCAGCAGGTGGGTCAGTTTTTTGATCTCTGCTGTGGGTAAACCGTGGGCTTTGGCGGTATCTCCCATTGCCGAACGTGGCCGAAAACGGTTGATAGTGCCTACCATAGCCACCCGGTCCGCGCCGTAAGTATCGAAAACATGCTGGATGACTACATCACGGCCCTGCGAGCAGATGTCAGTGTCGATGTCTGGTGGCGTGGAACGGGCCGGGTTCAGGAAGCGTTCAAAATAAAGGTTGTGATAGAGCGGGTCCGGTGTGGTGATTCCAAGGCAATAGGCGATCAGAGAAGAAGCCGCGGAGCCTCTGGATGAGGTGGGTACGCCAACCCGGCGGGCGTAATCCATCACATCCTCGACGATCAGGAAAATCGTTTCATAGCCGCGCTCGCTGATGACGTTCAACTCGTGCTCCAGCCGGGAGGTAATTTCGGGGGTGATTTTTCCATAGCGCCGGACAGCCCCGGCAAATGCTTTTTGACGGAGCAGCTCCAGGGCAGTGGTCCCTGAGGGTAAGGGAATCCGCGGAAATTGGGGCTTGAACAGCGGGAAATCTAAATTGCAGCGTTCGACGACAGCGGAAATATTCTCCAACGCTGCAGGATGACTGTTAAACTGCCGGGCAAACTCTTCGGGAGGAATGAAATATGCTCCTGGGAGCGCTGCCGCGTCTGGAGGTATTTCGTTGATCCGCGTATTGAGGCGGATCGCAGTCAGGGTGCGCTGCAAGGCAGCCTGTTCGGGTTTCAGATAGGCAATGGCATGCGTGGCGACGACAGGAAGAGTCTGCGAGCGCGCGATTTCTTCCAACTGGAGCACAACGCGCTCATCTTCAGGGACTGCTTTTTGCAGTTCGACATACAATCGATCCGGAAAAAGATCGTTCAACTGGTTCAACAGCAAAAGGGTATTTTGCGCCTGCCCTCTTTTGAGGAGTTGGTGCGGCAGTCCCTTGACCCCTCCGGTCAGGCAGAGCAGGTTTTTGGTGTGCTGAGACAGGAAATCGACTGAACATGAGGGAAGGTCTTTTGAACTGGTGTCGGTGAGCAGCGCGCTGCTTAACCGGGAGAGATTTGCCCAACCGTCCAGATTCATGGCGAGAAGCACCAGCCGCCCGCTGCGAACGGTTCCATTGCCAATGGAATAATTGGAGGGCAGCTGCATGTCAAGCTCGAGTCCAATGATGGGCTTGATATTTGCTTCGCGGCAGGCAAGGTAAAACTCCACCGCTCCGGACAGACACAGATGATCTGTCAGCGCGAGAGCGGGCATACCGTGCCCGACTGCGGCCTCTACCAGCGCGCCAGGCGAAGCCAGCCCTTCCTGTAGAGAAAAATAAGAATGGGTGTGCAGGTGAACGATCATAATCTTTTATCAGGGATAGTATAACCGGGGAAAAGGCCAGCAGGCAACGTTGATTGAGTTGTTGTAGAAATAAAAGAGATTTTGGAGATTTACACGTTTCAGAAGTTCTTAACTGACCGTGATCTGTGTCTTGAGGGGCCAGGGCTTACCTGACTGGTTTTTGTGGAAATCTTGATGTGTTAAAATGAATTTGTGCGGTATGAGCATAATCATTCTTGTCAATGAAAATGGTCGCGGCGTGAGCCGGTGAGTGAATCTGGATGAAAGAATTCTATGAGGAAATTGTTCCGGATCAGAGTGAAGAAGAGGCCCAGGCGGAAGCCCGGGCAGGCATCCGGTTGCGGTCATTGTTCCTGCTTATGGTGCTGTTTATGCCCATTATTTTAACGGTGATTGAGATCCTGACGGGGTTTTTCAGCGATACCATTACTCCAACAATACTACCCACACCAACATTGTATGGGTTGGGTCATTTTTAAATTTTTACAGACAACTGTTTTTCTGTTGTTTATTAAAAGTGTTTCCATGGCAGACATAAAACTAAGCGGGTTCTGGCGCGGATCCTATATCCCCTTCCTCACAGCGGCAGCAAGGTCCGTGCTGTTCGGGCTGCCTCATGAGGGAAGAATAGATAAATAAGGCAGTGCCTGCCATGATCGCGCCGCCGGTGAGGCCCAACGACGCGGGTCCGATATAATCCAGCAGCACCCCGCCAATACCCGGCATGGCAATCTGCGCCACGGTCTGCAAGGCGGCGGATAGGCCGAGCGTGCCGCCTACATCTTCTTTATAAACCGATTTGGTCAACTGACTGGTCAGAACCACGTTCAGGATGCCTGCTGAGAGCGAAATGGGCGCCAGAACAACGAGTAAGAAAGGCACGTTTGGAGAGAAACCCCAGGCGAATAGAGAAGCGGTCATGATAACTGCTCCGCTCAGGATCAATGTTCGTTCTTTAAAACGGTCTGTCAAAAATCCAATCGCGAAGCCCTGCACGAACACCGATAACAGCCCAACATAGGTCAGGATGAAGCTGGTGCTCTGGGCAGAAAGACCGAGCCGCTGCTTGGTGAATAAGGCGAAGTTGGACTGAAAGAGAGTGAATGCCAGGCTGTAGAACAAACCGGTGTACAGCAGATTCCCTACGCAGGGCTTTTTTAACTCTTCCCGTAATTTGGTAAAAGTGAACCGCGTGTGCGGGCTGCTGCGCATTTTTTTGCGGTCATCAGCCGATAACGATTCTGGCAGAAGCGTTATCACCAGAATGAGGTTGATTGTGGATAACCCAGCCGCGACGAATGCCGGGACGTTGAACCCAAACTGGCTCAGGAAACCACCCATCGCTGGTCCAATGATGAACCCTACTCCAAAGGCTGCTCCTATTATTCCCAGGCCACGGGAACGGGTTTTGTCGTCGGTGACATCGGTGATATAGGCTCTAGCCAGTGCGATATTGCCACCCAGCAATCCATCCATGATCCGGCTGATAAATAACATGGTCAAAGAACGGGCGAAACCCAGCAGTAAAAAGCTGAATACCGTGCCGGCGATGGAGAAAATGAGCAGGGGACGCCTTCCATAACGGTCTGAAAGTCTGCCAATAATGGGCGCGGCAACCAGTTGCGCCAGGGCGTTTGAAGTACCTAAAAGTCCCACCAATGTGATGGAGGCTCCAAAGGTATCGGCATAATAGGGCAGAAGCGGGAGGATCAGGCTGTATCCCAGCAGGTCCACAAATACGAAACCGAAGATTAATGCAAGTTTTTTCTTCAGATCACTGCTGATTTGAGGTTTTTCACCGGATGATTTCATAGTTTGTAATTGTTTATTGTGATGTGTAAGTTTTTGTCTTCACTGCTGAGATTATAAAACTACCCAGAACGGTTGTATGTTAATTGTATACAGTTATTGTGGTACATTTTTCATACTTAAAGATATGAAAAATAAAATGCCGCCCTGTGTTAACACAAGGCGGCATGGAACGAGACTAACCTGGGACAGAGTATTTGATTCTGTTAAGGCATTTTCTCCAGGGTAACCGGGACTGTGATCTCCTCTCCGTCGCGGAGCAGGGTCAGTTCGATTTCATCGCCGGGTTCAAAAGACTGGAGGGCGTTTTTCAGGGTGTTCATGTCTTTGATGTTTTCGCCGTTCAGAGCAGTGATGATGTCACCGCCAACCTTGATTTCCTGACCGTCGACTGTAGCGGATTTGTAGGAACCATTGAGCCGTGCTCTGTCAGCGGGACTGCCTTGCACGACCTGCTGGATCAGCACTCCCGTCTGGTCTTCCTCCAGCTCCATCGCTTCCACTATGGCATCATTGACTGTTGCGCCCAGGATTCCCAACCATGCCGTGCTGGCCTGATCAGGCTCTTGAGCAGGTTGTTCTGTCGCGGCGGGTTGTTCCCGGGCTGCCAGGGTCACTTCCAGGGTTTCTGTGCTGCCATAGCGCAGAACTGTGAGCTCGATAGTCTGGCCAACATCGGTGTAGCGCGCGAGATACGCAACAATATCTTCAAAGTCATTAACAGGCTGGTTATCGATTTGAATGATCACATCGCCGCCCACGCGGTATTCCACATCATCGATTTTTACCTGGCGGTCGCTGCCCTGCAGGCCGGCTTCTTCCGCGGGGCTGTTGGGGGTTATATCAATTACCAGCGCGCCGCGTTGATCGGGACCGAGATCCATTGCCTGGGCCAGATCGGAAGTCAGGGTTGTGCCGCTGAAGCCAATGCGAGGATGCTGGTAAAAACCGTCCTCAATCAGCACAGGGACTACATTTTGAACGATGATGGAGGGCACCACGAAACCAACCCCGGCATTAGAGCCAGCGGTAGATTGGATAGCGGTGGTCACACCGATCAGGTTGCCATTTTTGTCGACCAGCACCCCGCCGGAGTTGCCCGGGTTGATTGCCGCGTCTGTCTGGATGACATCTGGAATGGTATAGCTGCTGCCATTCAGGGAAGTGGAGCCAGAGCCCAGGTTAAGACTCCGACCGAGCGCGCTGACAATGCCAGTGGTCATGCTGCCTTCCAGCCCGAAGGGATTGCCGATCGCGATGGCGATATCGCCAACTTCTACTTTTGTGGAATCAGCTACCTGAACGGGCTGAAGTTTTTCTTTGGCAACATCCACCTTAATAACGGCCAGATCACTGTCCGGATCAGTTCCGACAAGTTCAGCCTTCACGCTTGAACCGTCATAGAATGTCACCGTAATGGTGTCCGCGTTTTCGACAACATGGTTGTTGGTAACGATATGGCCATCCATGTCCCAGACAAACCCCGAGCCAAGCGAACTACTTTTGCGTTCCTGAGGCTGTTCTTCCTCACCGAAAGGTGTGTTGGGAAGGAAGGGTAGATCAGGCAGATCGGGAAGCTGGAATGACTGGGTTGAAACGGTCTGAACCACGCTGACATTCACCACGGACGGGATAACCTTGGTATAGATTTCTCCGTAGGCGGTTTCAAGCGCGGAAAGGATTTCAGAGGCCTCCAGGTCTGAGGCGGTATTGCTGGCAGGGTTAATTGCTTCCTGTGAGGTGACATCCTCTGCTGTTTGGGCTGGTGCTTCTTTACTTTCTTCCGCAGTCATGGATGACGCGATCGGAAGAGAAGGAAGCACGCCGCAACTGCTCAACAGGAGCATCGTGAGTATCAATATAGAAGTGATTTGGATCTTTCGGTTCATGTGTACCTCCTAAAGCGCTTCATTATCATGAAGACAATGTTTGATATAGTAAAATTTACAAAAATCTGTTTGTTCAGCGTTAATTAATCCATAAACTTGTTAAGAAGTTGTTTGAAGCAAATAAGAGTTTCTTAAAAATCAAGATCGTATGATGCATAATAAACGCCTCCTGAATAGCGGTGATTCGCTGTTCTGGCGGCGTCGAGCTGTTTTGCGACAATGTTTAATTCTTGCGGACGGAAATACGCTTCGCGATGGAAGAGGCTGTTTTAGGCGCAGAGATTTTCAATACGCCGTTTTTAAAGACCGCCTCGACCTGGTTATCATCCACTTCTGCCGGGAGGGAAATATCCCTGCGGAAAGAACCGTAAGAGCGTTCTTTGTGGTGGAAATAGCGACCCTTTTCTTCCTTTTCGGATTTTTTCTCGCCGCGAATCGTCAAAACGCGGTTGGCCATTGAAATTTCCACGTCATCCGCTTCAAGGCCGGGAAGATCAGCAGTAATGACCACCTCTTTATCGGTTTCAGCGATATCAACCTTTGGAGAGAAGACTGGCTGGAAGTCGCCGAAGTTCCCCAACCCAAAAGGCCGGTTGAAGAAATTTTCAAACATTTGATCCAGATCGTTTTGCATATTTAGAAGCGAGTTGATCGGCTCTTCTTCTTCCCGTAAAACCTCTAATTTTGTATCCCGGTTCCAAGGAAGCAAATCTTTGATAGCCATCGTGTTCACCTCCTTTTCTAATTATTTTTTCAAAATGCTTTTTGCGCCAGAATAGAGAACACGTTCTCTATTCTGGCAAGTGAAAAATAAATTTCTGTTCGAACTACTTGCCAGATTTGACACTGATTTTTCGTGTTTTGGCAGGACCCGCTTTCGGCAGAACCAGGCGCAGCACGCCGTCTTTGATGGTCGCTTCAATGTTTTCGCGATCAATCTCGTTAGAGATGGTAAATCTGCGCTCGAAATCGCCAATGCTGTATTCAACATGAGCGAGGGCGTAGCCTTCCATTGAATCCGGTTCAACGTAACCATTAATTGTCAGGGTGCTTTTTTCGAGCGTGATCTCAATCGAATCCTGGTCAACGCCCGGCATGTCCGTCACGACAACAACCTCATTTTCGGTTTCGTAAATGTCAGCACGGGGCACGTAGCACTGGCATTCGCGGGTTCGTTCAGCATTTTCTTCAGGAGCAAGTTCCTGTTTATTTTCAATTTCAATTGCTTTGGTTTCCTCAGACATTTTATACCTCCAAATACGAGCTTCTTCCATTCATTCTTGTTGGATTCAATCACTTCTCAGGCGGTTTTTACAGCAATTTTCTTGGGTTTATCGGCTGCTGCCCGCGGCAAAGAAATCTTGAGCACACCATTCTTGTAGGTGGCTTCCACTTTGTCCCCTTCAACCTGGAAGGGTAATTCAATCGAGCGGGTGAAGTTGCCGTAGCCGCGCTCCTGGCGATGGTAGCGTGAATTCTCGTCCATCTGTTCAAGCTGCCTGCTTCCATTGAGAGTGAGCGTTTCACCCACGACAGAGATATCCAGATCATCTACATTGATACCTGGGATCTCCGCGGAGACAATCGCGCCTTCATCATTGGTCCAAATATTCATGGCCGGGAAAGCGGGCGCGGGGCGGTAACGACGATTCATCATGCGGTCCATTCTGTGTTGCAGACGTTCCATTTCTTCCCACATGGATAAGGGTGAGTATCTTCGATATAGCATTTCAACCTCCTTTTTTATCAAGAAGAAAATTCATAAACAACTTTTGTGGTCTTTGTTCACTGTTAATATTAAGAGACATCTATAAGAAAAATGTATATGATACATAAAAGGAGTATTAATTCCAGCAAAAAATCCCGGCAGGAAAATGAGGTGTATGAGAGCAGTGGATTGTATCCGGAAGGAACTGCTGGGGGTAAGCGAGTGCAATCAGGGAATGTTTCTGAAATGAAAAAGCCGCAGGCTGTCTTAACAGCTTGCGGCTGTGAATGTTTCTAATTTGTGCTGAGGGTTCTATGAAATGTCAGTATTCCTGAAGTTCTTTAATGCCTTGAATTTCAATCCGGTTCTTCTCAATGATTTTGCTCGCAGCTTCGGTATCGGTGGTTTTAATGCGGACGCAGTTTCCGCAGGTGGAACTGAGGTAGCGGGGAACCGGGATCAATTTGGTTTCAATTTTTTGCTGGTTGAGGACATGCTCTAACCGGATGGCGTGTCCAGTGGAAAACACCAGGATTGCAGAATATTTACTGGTGATCATTTTTTCTCCTTTGCCAGTTGGTGGATGGCATTGAGGGCGAAATTTACTTCTGACAGAGTGTTGAACGCTCCCAACCCAAATCGGACGGTGCCATCGGGATAAGTCGCCAACGTTTTATGAGCAGCAGGCGAACAGTGTAAACCGACCCGGCACATAATTTGATATTCTTCATCCAGCCGGAGGCCGACTTCAGAAGGTGCCATACCGCACAAATTGAATGAGATGGTTGCGGTCTGGCGCATTGCGTCCAGGCTGCCGTAGACGATCGCTCCGGGGATATTTTGCAACCCTTCGATCATGGCTTGGGTGAGTGCCTGTTCATGGGCGCGGATGGCGTTCACCCCTCTGCGCAATACCCATTCGATGCCGGCAGTGAGCCCGGCCAGTCCGACGGCGTTAGGGGTGCCGCTTTCAAACATGTCCGGCAGAAAATCGGGCTGGTGTTCGTGCTCGGAATGGCTGCCGGTGCCGCCCCGCTTCATGGGTTCCATTTTTGAGATGTCCACTCGTTCTCCAATGACCAATCCGCCAGTTCCCATGGGACCGTACAGGGATTTGTGCCCAGTGAAGCCCAATAAATCGATCTTCAAACTCTGCATATCCACCGGGTAGGCTCCACCGGTCTGGGCTGTGTCCACCAGCAGAAGCAGATTGTGTCTCCGGGTAATCGCGCCCGCTTCTGCGATGGACAACAG
>Ga0068713_1002684_pt1 | contig 17245 bp, 9 predicted proteins | sample MTBAKSrepl2MetaG_FD_62223 | JGI IMG/M metagenome (GOLD analysis project Ga0068713, IMG submission 62223) | Enrichment culture microbial communities om Arthur Kill intertidal strait, New Jersey, USA, that are MTBE-degrading - MTBE-AKS2 (Arthur... | ecosystem: Environmental > Aquatic > Marine >...
GGTGGGCGTGCCGCTGATGGCTGTGGCAGGCATTGTGGCGACGCTGACCTCGATCAACACCGCCATGCTCTCCGCCACCCGCGAGGTGTTCAGCCTCAGCCGCGAGCGGGTCTGGCCGCGGATGTTCTCAAGGCTCAGCCGCTGGCGGACGCCGTATGTCGCCATCCTGTTTGTCCTGGGTCTCAGCGGCCTGGTCGCGATCATTGGCCTGGTGGATTTCTTGAGCTTTATCTCCAGTGCCGGGTATATGTTTGTGCTGTTCTGGGCTTCGCTGGCCATGATCCGCCTGCGCAAGCTGCACCCGGATATCGAGAGGCCCTTCAAAGTGCCTTTCTTCCCGCTGACGGCTTACCTGGCGGCGGGCAGCGGGGTGCTGATCGTATCCTTCGCCAACCCGAAAGCGCTGCTCTTCCTGGGGGCTGTGCTGGCAGTGCTGACGGGGGTCTATTACATGATGAAATACACCCGGACCAAAGCCCTCATCCGGGAAGAAGTGGAAAAAGAACGCGGCGGCGGGCGCATCCTGGTGGCGGCCATCCAGCCGGAGACCGCGGTGAAGCTGGTGCGGTTCGCTTCACGACTGGCCGAGCCGCAGGAAGATACCGCCATCTGTGTGCTGACCGTCCAGAAAGTGCCGGCCAACCTTTCAGATGAAGAAATAAAAAAGCTGATCGAGAGCAGCAAGGATAAACGCAGCAACCTGCTGGGTCTGACCGCGCCCATCGCCCAGGCCCGCAACGTGCCGATCTACACCAAACTCAAGGTGGCTTCCAACGTGGAAAGCGCCATCCACAACGAGATCAAATCCCCCAACCCGGTGCGGATGGTGCTGCTGGGCTGGCCCAGCAAGAAGGAAAAACTGGTCATCCCGCATAACATCATCAAAGAGGTCATGGTCAATGCCCAGCAGGATGTGGGGGTGCTGCGGGATGTCGGCATGAGCGATCTGAAGAACATCCTGATTCCGGTCGGGACCGGGCCGAACGCCCGCCTGGCCCTGGAGCTGGCTTCGTATCTCGCCGGCCAGGATGGGATTATGGTGACCGCCCTGCGGCTGATGCCGCTGGATGTGGACGAGGAGAAAAAGGAAGACCACCTGCTGCACCTGCAGGAGATCGTGGAAGAAGAGCTGGGCGAGATGCCGCCTTACATCCGGCTGAAGACCGTATCTTCTCCCTCGGTGGTGGAAGGGATCCTCTCCGAGACCGAGAGCCACGCCTACGACCTGATGATCATTGGCGCTTCTGAAAATGTGTTCTCGTCACAATATGTTTTTGGCGCCTTGAACGACGCCCTGATCGAAGACGTGACCTGTTCGATGATGATCGTGCGCCGCTACCAACCCGAGACCGCCCTCTGGTTCCGCCAGCGCATCAAGCGGATCGAGGAGTAGAGCACGAATAAGACCTCTTTTAGATATAAATACCTTAACGGTTTTGCAAGCGATTTTTAGTCTCACGCTAAGACGCCACACTTGCACCAGCCACAAGTGCAGGTGAGCACGCCAAGAAAACCTTTTTTATGTTTCTACGGCTTTGGGCGTGACGGGGATCAAGAAACCGAGTTTTTTCGAAAAAACTCGGTTTCTGGGCAACAGATAGATTGGAGAGTAAAAACGCTATGAGGGCAGAAAAGCTCCAGGCTGGCGAGGTTTACCACATCTATAACCGTGGTGTAAACCGTGGTGATATCTTTTTCTCACCGGAGAACTGGGCATTCTTTTTACGACGTTGGCAGCGATTATGTACAGGGGATCAAGGGGAAACGCTGGCTTATTGTTTGATGCCGAACCACTATCATTTGCTGGTGCGGGTATTCACACCTGATTTCGGGCTCCGGGTCATGCATCCGTTCACTGTCTCTTACACCAAGGCAGTGAACAAACAGATGGGACGCGTTGGACCTTTGTTCCAGGGGCCATTCCAGGCAAAGCGCGTTGAAACCGATGAGGGCTTGATGCATCTATCCCGGTATATCCATCGCAACCCGGTTGAAGCCGGGTTGGCGCGCAGCCCAGAAGACTGGGCTTATTCGAGTTACCGGGATTATATTGGCCTCAGGGCTGGGCGGATGGTTCATCCAGCAGCCATACTATCCTATTTTGGTTGTCAAGAGGACTATTCAAAGTTTGTTCACTCCGAAGTGGATAACCAAATTATCAGGAAAGTATTGTTTGGGGAATAAACGCAGAGAAACCGAGTTTTTTTAGAAATCTCGGTTTCTGGGCATGGTTCTGAGTGAGCGCGGGGCGGCGATGCGGCGTTTTATGGCAGATAATCTTGGCACCCTTGCAGCTTCGTGTGAAATTCTTAACCGCACGCCAAGCCGCAAGGGCCGCAAAGAAGACCTTTTTTGTGTTGCTGCGGCGTTGCGCGAGACAGATAACAGTAGAGGATGGGTTGGCCCGACCCCGGCAAGGATCAAAGCGGAACCCAACATGATTAGCTGGCGGCCGGGGGTTGGTTTTGGTGCTGTCGGCGGCTTGCATGGGGGCGGCAAGCGCTCTATAATTTAAATCAACCTTCGTGGGTTAATTTTATTGGTGAATGGTAAGAGGCGGGCTTGCCATTTTTCGTTTTCTATTTACAGGTCATCTGCCCAAGACCCTTCACGGGGCTGTTACGCAGGATCAGTGCGGAGGTTCCTATCGTTACGCGCCGGCCTTGTAGGCAGAGAAACTTTTACCGCTTAACAGGTTTTTGAAAAATTGAAGGAGATAAATGATGGCCCGTGAGCCCAAATATTTTTCGCTGAGTTTGGAGTCGCTCAGGTCTTTAGGAAGCTGGGCGGCGGACTGTGCGGAGAGGGCCCTGCCCGTTTACGAGCAGGATGCCCATGCGGACTCCCGGCCCCGGGAGGCAATTGAGGGCATCCGGGGGTTTGCCGCTGGCGGCAAGCGCACCGCCCGTCTGCGTTCCCTGGCATTGGCGGCGTTTTCCGCTGCGCGCGACGCCGGGAATCCGGCTGCTGCAGCGGCTGCCCGGGCGGCGGGGCTGGCGGCGTCCAGCGCTTATACCCATCCATTGGCAGATGTTCAGCAAACCAAACACATTGCCGGCCCGGCGGCCTATGCCGCGTTGGCGCTTGAGCTAAACCAGGGCGGCGGCCCTGCTGTGGGTGACCAGGAAGTGATTTGGGCCATCGAACACGCCCCGCCAGCGGTCCGCGCGGTTTTAGGGCAAATGCCCGCCCGCGAAATGGGGAGGTCGCGCTTGGAAAATTTGATGTACCGGGTCGATGCGGGTATCCGCAGGGGCGGCTTGCGTGGGGGCGGCAAGCGGTCTATAATGTAAATCATCATTGGTGGGAATTTTATTGGTGCGCAGCAAGCTGGTCTTTTTAAATAATTTGTTCAATATCCTTCACGGAACTGTGGTGTAGAATCATTGCAGGATATCAAATAGTTTGATAGCCAAACGATAATCATGGGTGATGAAAAAGGTTTTATAGAAAATGTCAAGAAAAGAAATTCCAGATAGTGCAATCGAAGCTGTTGCTCGACACATAAATAAAAGAAGCAATACAAATTATGGCATTAATCCCATTGGCAATGAAGATAATATAGAAACTCCCCAGGTGTTTGAAATAATTCAGTTTGATGAAATAGATAATACAGATAGACGTTTTTATTCTATTGATGGAAGTTACAATAGTGAGCAATTTTATAATGGATTGGCAATTGCAATTTATTCGGCAGGGTATGTTTGCTTTCAGCACGGAAAACAAGTACGAATGAATTCGTTAGATGACCCTGTAATTCTTGGGCAAGCCTATTATCCAGAAAATATCCTAATAACCAACGAAGAACATTTAAGCGCAATTTATGATGAATTATTAACTTTACCGCCCGTTAAAAAGCTTCTTGATTTTTGGGAGGATGGAGTTGAGAACATTTTTCCGTACAACAAGGAAAAGATTTGTGTTAATTTATCTACCCTTCTTTCATTTTGTCAAGAGATTTTAGAAATCGCTCTAATATATGAAATAGCTGAATTGCCAGAAACAAAAAGTGGAGATTTTATACTTCGTGACGGCACTTTACGCCCCTTACAAGTTAAACAAACCTACATGGTGAAGTTGGGACAGTATTTACATAAGAAAAAAATCATCCTTCTTTCTGTAACAAAACAGTCTCCAATAAAAATGGAGTTGTCTTATACCTTTAAGCAAATCGACAACTATTTACAGGACCAACTGAAATTCGAATATCCCTTTACAGAAACGAATCCAAAGCGAAGAAAGCTGTGTTGCTGGTTTGAAATCTCATCACCTGTGCTCAAAGCTGCATATCAGGGCGAAATGTTTGTTAAGAAAGGAATAAAAGGCGGACGCGGGTGTGGATTATTTATGGCTGCCAGATTGGATTATGTTGAAAAATTGCAGAATTACGATTGGGTAATTGTAGATACGAATATTTTTGATGCAATTCCAAACATTGCTGAAGGTTTATTGGTCCGAGACAAAGATTTATTGTCGCTTATTTTTAGTGAATTGACTCGTCTTACTCAGGAACATTACATCTTGGGTTATCCTTATCCACTTGCTGAAGCACATAATTTCATATCGCTGAAGAAGAACTTCAAGGATGTAATTGTTAATCGTCTGAAATACTCCCTATACAAAGACCAGCGAATGGATAACGTTGACATCGAAAATCTTTTCTTAGATACCCACGACAGATTTTAGGAGAAAAATTATGAACACAAAAGCAGACTTCGGTGTTCTTTACGGTCAAAAAACTACGGAAGATGCACTACTCATTTATTCATCATACGAAGACGCCAAAGCTAGTCCACAGACAGGAGATTTTATTGTACTCACGCCTAAAGACGAAGGTAATACAAAATTCCTCGCCCGTGTTGAAGCGGAAATTTATGATGAGGACCCAATATTTAAGTCGCAAGATAAAACGTTAATAGCAGTACATTATGCACGTATAGCGGAAAGAGAGCTGTCAGAACGTGATAAGCAGAAAATGTTTAGCTATACATACAAGGTTAGGATTCTTGGGACTTATATCGACACGGGCGCATCTATTTCTTTTACAACCGCTGTCAGAAAATTACCAACAGTGTCATACATCGCCCGACATCTTAATATGCGTGAAATTGAAGCAATTCTGAATAAGGCAAACGAAAATGGAGCGCCAATCGGATATCTTTGTATTGGCGAGACTATTTTCTCGGATAAAGGACAAATCCTTTTCAGGATTGATAAATTACGTAGCAAACGTACTATGATTTTTGCTCAATCTGGATTTGGTAAAACCAATCTTGTAAAAGTATTGTTGTACTATATGACCAGGAATAATTCTTATGGAAAGCTTATTTTTGATCTAAATGGCGAATACTTTTTGCGAGGTACTTCAACTTATGGATTAGGTGATATTGATGACGAATCTATCCGAAGCAATGTGGTAGTTTATACAGACAAGAAGCTTCCAACAGAATACAAAACGGCAAACAGGTTTGTAAACGGGGGAAAAGTTCTTCTCAATATGCACAAGAATTTAACTGTTGGAGATATATTGAATTTTGGTGGCGGCTTTTCAGAAGTAATGAGAGCTTTCTTGTTGTACCTTGATGAAGAAGGTGTAGAGGACTTTATCCAAAAAATAGACGGTTATGTTGCAAACCCAACGCAGTTGCATGTAGATTTTCCGGATTTCTTTGATGCTAAAAAGAATACTAGCGCGAGAAATACAATTGCAGCGATAAGGAAACGTATAAGGCATTTAATTGATGAAGGTAAAGGCATACACTCGTCGAATTCAACTTTGGTTGAACAAGTTTTTCAGTATCTCAAACAAGGGAAAACCGTTATCATTGACCTATCACTCAAAGACAACTTAGATGCCGGCATAATTTCAACCATTTTGGTAAGAAAGTTGTTTGATAATAACAAAGAGAAATTTACATCAGATGAACCTGGCGAAGTTATAAATGCAGTTATTTTTGTTGAAGAAGCACAGAATGTATTATCGGAAGAATTCGTAAAGTCAAATGCTAATCCGTTTGTAAGAGTAGCAAAAGAAGGACGTAAATTTGGGTTGGGGATGGTTGCAATTACTCAGCGTCCTTCTGCCATCTCTGAAGAAATTCGAACACAAGCCGAGAATTTCTTCGCGTTTCACATGGGAAACTCTGATGACATTCGGGCTTTAGTAAAATCCAACATAAATTACGATGGTGTAATTTCTAACTTTATTCAGCGAGAAACTATTCCCGGTAATCTTTACATGGTTTCATCTGACCAAGCATTTGCATTACCAGTGCGCGTGAGCGAGTTTGAAAAACTTGTAGAGAATAGAGTATATCGAGAGTCAAAGTTTAGAAAATGAAGCCATGCTAGACATTCAATTAAGCACACCCTGCTCAATACTTGAACTATTTTCTCAAGGTACTTTTGATAGTTCCATTCAGACACAATCTGTCGAGGAAAAAGTTCGGCTATTAATTATTCGAGATTTGCTTCGGTTGGGATGGGAGATAAATTTTAAACTTGATAGGGTTTTGATTACACCTCCTGTTGCATACGACAAAGATGTAATTAGAGCATCAATGCAGCTAAAAAGACAGGAGATCATCTCAAAAAATCGGGAGTGGATAAATCAACATCTTATGCTTGCGAGAGAAAATTTGGCGGATGGGAATTTGGTGTTAGAATCCAGAATTTCTCCCATACTTGAAGTATGCGAAAATCAAAAACAACATGATATTTTTAGAATTTTCCGTTATTACTGGTCATCCCCTTACAGTGAGTACGTTGGGCGAAGAATAAAACTATTAATTCGTGACGATGCTCTACCAAATAAACCATTAATTGGAATTGCAGCTCTTGGAAGTTCAATTATTCATATTCCTGACCGTGATAATTGGATAGGGTGGGATAAACAAACTCGGACTAAAAATCTTGTTTATGCAATGGATGCCTATGTATTAGGTGCTCTCCCTCCATATAACTACATTTTAGGCGGTAAACTCATATCCTACCTGATTGCATCTAACGAAGTCAGAAATATATTTGAAGAAAAATACGAAGGAAAAGTTACAAAAATATCAAAAAGAGTGGCAAACCAACTTGCTTGTATTTTTACAACAAGTTTATATGGCAAAAGTTCGCAATATAACCGACTGAATTACAATTCTAAACCACTGTTCATTCCAATTGGAAATACAAAAGGCTATGGCACACTTCATTTAACAAATGAGACATTTGCTGCAATGCGAGAATTGCTAGACGTTAATAACATTCAAGTAACAAACAGATTCGGAGATGGGCCGATTTGGAGAATGAGAGTTATTCGCACAGCAGCAGATTTTCTAAATATTAATGCCGACTTTCTTCTTAGACATTCATTTCAGAGGGGAATTTATGCTGTTCCTCTTGCTCATAATTTTAGAGAGTTTTTAAATGAAACAGATGAAAATCTAAATAAATTCGATTATCCTTTGAGTGATTTAGTCGATTTTTGGAAGAAAAGATGGCTTTTTATGCGTAAAGAAAATACCAAAGTTAGAGATGATGTATTACGGTTTAAAGCTGAATTATTTGATGTTATCTAGAAATCAAAAAGCAACCAACCCCACATGATGCTGACCGGGCTTTTGTCCGAGGGTAAACAGCGCGGTTATTAAAGCTTGACCGGAACAAAACCAGGTTCCAGCCCACACTTGTTGCACCGCCAGTAAAACAAACCTTATATGGCTAAGTAATCAATCGAGAACTATAAAGCATGGAAAACAATAACTTTGAAAAACTGATAGCAAAAAGGCAACAATGGGTTCAAAGTTCTAAAGAGAACAACTTTGATTTTGACAGTATTCTTGCAGGGATTTATAACGATCCATCACATTTCATATATGAAATATTACAAAATGCAGAAGACGCAAACTCCACTGAGATCGCATTCAACCTTTTTGAGGACCGTTTGGAAATAAAACACAATGGTAAAGAATTTGATTTTAATGATGTAGACGGAATTACGGGAATAGGAATTTCTACAAAAAAGGATGATATAAATTCAATCGGTAAATTTGGTGTGGGTTTCAAATCAGTGTTTGCAGTAACCAAAACACCAATAATTCATTCCGGGTCTTATCATTTTGAAATAAATGATTTTGTAATTCCATTCCTAATTAAAAACGACGAAATACAAGAAACTTTAATTGTCTTACCTTTCAACCACCCATCACGAGCAAAAAATGAAGTGTTTGAAATTGTAAGCAAGAAACTCGAAAGTATTGGACTAAAAACATTACTCTTCTTACAACATATAAAAGAAATCAAATGGCAAACACCCAATAAATCTGGACATTATTACAAAGAATCAAAAGACATTCAAAAATTACAGAACGTACAAAGAGTTTCAATAATATCAGAAATTGAGCAAGAAGAAAATTTTGAAGAATTTTTTGTTATTAAAAAAACTCTAAAAATAGAAACTAATAACTTATATGTTGAGGTTGCCTATCGAATCGGAAACGATGGATCAGGAAAAGAAATAATTGTAAAAGAAAAGGATTCTAAACTTATTGTATTCTTCCCGACCGAAAAAGTAACCTATTTAAATTTCTTAATTCAGGCTCCCTATAAGACGACTCCCAATCGAGAGAACATCCCATTAGACGATGAGCAAAACCAGTATTTGATCGAAGAAACGGCTAATCTTGTGGCCGACAGCATTGCGATTATAAAGAATTTGGGTTTTTTGAATATTCCCTTCTTGGAAGTATTGCCGATTAATCAAAATCATACTGATGAAATCATATATTCATCAATATTAAATAAAGTCAAGGAAAAGTTGTTGTCGGAAGAAGCATTACTTCCCACATCGAAACAACATTTCACCACTGCCCATGATGCGTTGTTAGCCCGCGGCAAAGAACTTACTGAATTTATTGATGAGAGCGACATAAATATTCTATTTGGAAAAGCACATTGGCTGGATGCAAATATTACTTATGATCGTACCAAAGAACTTCGTGATTATCTTATCAACGAGTTAAATATTCAGGAAGTTGATTTTGAAGATTTTTCTGTGACAATTACGGAGCAATTTATTGCATCAAAATCAGATGAATGGCTCATTGATTTTTACAGTAGCTTATTAGATCGACGTTCCTTGTGGGCAAAAAGCGGATATCATGTACGCAACGCAGGTGTTTTAAGAAAAAAAGCTATTATTCGAATTACTGATAATACTCATATCTCACCGTGCGACAGAGATAATAAAATTCAAGTCTACCTTCCAGCTGATACAAAATCAAAATATAAGACTGTTAAAGAAATTTTTACACAAAACGAAAAGTCGTTAAATTTTTTAACAGAACTTGGATTATCAAAGCCAGATATCTTTGCCGAAATAAAGGAATTTGTAGTTCCGAAATATAGAGATCCTGATCCAAATATTGACATTGAAGAATATTTTGAAGATTATGAAAAACTATTAATCGCCTTTCAAGTGGATGATTCAGCCAAAAAAAAGGAGATGATAAATGAGTTAAAAAGTTTATATATTATTTATTCGTTAGATTCATTCACCGGAAAAAATCATTTTTGCAAGCCAAGTGAAACATATCTAAAGAACGAAGATTTGAAAGAATACTTCAAAGGCTTTGATCACGTTTTTTTTGTTTCTGATGAATTGAACCAGAGATTGCGAAATGCTGATAGCACGTTAACTGAACTGCTATTAACCATAGGTTGCGCAGATAAACCTAGAAGAATTCAAATAGAGCCAAGTCTATCCCATGAAAAGAAATTGGAATTAAGAGGTCATGTTGGGATTACGAATGAAATTCATACAATAGATTACGACTATGAAGGTTTGGATAATTTTCTTTCCGAGTTAAGTAAAGAAAGATCAAATCTCTTATGGCGTTTCTTACTAAAGAGCTTAGACTCATGCGATAGATGGAAAAAACATGACTTTTTTAAAGGTGAATATTGTTGGTTTTACTATTCTAGACGTCACGAAAATTTTCAATCAAAATTTCTTACTACTTTAAAAACGACTACATGGCTTGTTGACAGCAATGATAATTTTATCGTACCAAGCCAAATTAGTTTATCTGAACTTCCCGATCCTTATACTAAAAATGATGAAAATGTAGAAGTATTGACGAATGCTCTCGGTTTTCAAATTGATGAGATAAAGCATATAGAAGAAAAAACTGGTGGTAAGTTCATTCCAAAAGATGAGTATGAAGAATATTTGAAATGGAAAAAAGAACAATCTGAAAAAGAAGATAGCTCTTGGATTTCAGAAGTTGAACCAGAAAGTTTTGAACCAACTGTTGAAGAAATAGAACCTGAAAGAATAAAGACTCCTGACCTTCGTGGTCAGCGTCCATCTGAAACTTATGATGGGACGAGCGATGACCATCCTGAAACCCGCGATCAAGATAAGTCCAAAGATGGAAGATCAAAGAAGCAATTAATAGAGATCGGCAAATGGGGCGAAAGATTTGTTTACAATCAACTGCTGAAGAAGTATAGGAATCAAGCCAATGTCAAAATTATTTGGCTTAATAAGGAAAGTAATGCTGGGAAAGGCTATGATTTTTCGATAGCATCAAATGGAATAGAAATTGAATATATTGAAGTAAAATCCAAAATTGATAGCGAACCGAAATTATTTGAAATAACAGGAACGCAATGGGAATTTGCCAGAAAATTATATAACGAAAACGAAGGTGACAAATATAAAATATACGTGGTGAGCAATGCAGGGACCGAAAACGCAAAAATCGGAATAATAAATAATCCCTCAAAACTATGGAGAGACGGAAAACTCTATGCACATCCAATTCATTTAAAATTGTGAAATGTCTTATCACTAACTAAATTTTACACCTTATCAACCGCTTGTTTTTAGTTTTAAGCCCACTTCAACGAGCTTTTCAAAGTAGCGCGCCCAGCCCGGATGCGCCTCTTTTATTTTTAAATTCCGGTGCGGGCGGTTCTGGTTCACCTGGTTAGCGCAGCCGGGTGTGGTGAGTTTCACTTCGTTCCACCCATCCTTGTATAGAATATAAACAAAGAAATGGACTGTCCCGTTCGCCATAGACCCCACACCGTTGTCCGGCGAGCCAGAGATCCTTCACTGCGTTCAGGATGACAGATAGTCACAGGTCGGAAGAGACTCAGCGCCGCTACCCGCCAAAGAGGAGATCGCCGCGTCGGGCTGGCGCTCTCCTCGCGATGACATACTTTTAAGTTGCCGCGCCGCCGGGAGTATTTCCGGCGGCGCGTGATGATATAAAATGTGCCGGTCTCAGCGGACGGTGAGCTGGGTGTAGGCTTCGCTCAGGTTGCCGTCGAGGTCACTGACGAGGAAGCCGACCAGGTATTCTCCGGCGGGGGCGTAGACCTGCTCCCATTCGAAACCCGCGCCGGTGAAGGTGAGGGTGTCGCCGTCCTCATGGACAATCTCGGTCACACTGCCTGAAGAATCCAGTTCCATCCATTTCCGTGAGAGGGTGAAGGTGTCGCCATAGGCCGGGGTGATCTCAGCCGGGGCGCTGGCGGTATCCTCGCCTTTGAAGCCGAATACCTGGAACAACTTTCCATCCTTGAAGTACAGCTCGGCTTTGCGCTGTTCTCCGGAGCCGGCGAAGGTGTAGGTGCCCTCCACCACATACATGGCGTCCTCGGCCGAGGCGCCGTAGGCTCCGGGGTTGAACAGGGCCAGGGTCGATTGGGTGCCGTCGGTGATCGAGAACAGGAGGGGTTCCCATTCAAAGTTCATGCGGAAGGTATCGCTTTCGGGCCAGACCGGATAGTACACCCCGTTCAATTCGCCGGTATCGGGGCTTTCCAGATAATCGGTGTCGGCGACATAGATGCTGTTGGACTGGGCGTCATACAGCCCGGTGAACAGGTACACATAGCCGATGTTCTCGCCGGTGATATCGGCGCTCAAGGTCACATACTCGCCGGGCGAAACCGAGCGCCCCGAAGCGCTGATCCCGGAGATGGAAATAGCGCCTCCACCCGGAGCACGGGTAACCGCCCCGGAACCGGGGGTGACCGGCTCAACCGCATCGGCCTTGAAGGAGCGGTTGCTGTAGTGGTACACCAGGAAATCATCCCATAACGAAACGCCGGAAAACCGGTCGGCCAGCATGGTGTAGGACTGCATGCCGGTGTAGGGCGAGCTGTACAGGGAGGAATTGGGGAAGTAAATGGCAATGCCGGTAGAGCCCGGTTTGGACTTGCCGTGGCGCTCGGCCACCACCACCCGGCCCAGGGCGTCGAGCACCCGCCCGGCGGCCTGCTGGATGTCGGCGCCGCGGGATTGTTTGGCAATCAGCTGGACAAAATGTCCCAGATCGATGTAGGAAGGCGGCACCTGGCGGCCAAAGATGCTGGTATAAGACTGGGCGTAGCCGCGCGCGCTGGCGACCGCCTGCTGGTCGATGGACTGCATGGCAAAAGCCAGGTCGTTAAAGCTGTCGTTCAGGGCGCCCAGCGCGCCCAGGTCGACCGCCGTCAGGGTGATATTCCGTTCAAGCTGATCGGCCAGCTGCTCGGCGCTGACCTGGGGCGCGCCGAAGAAGCTGCCAATGCTCGAACCCTGGCGCAGGAACTCGGAGCGGGCCTGGTCGTTGACAACGCGCTCATCCTCGTCGATATAAGTATCCACGATTAGGGCAGCGAGCTGGTCGGGGCCCATCCCGGGGTTGTTCACCAGCTGGCTCAGAAAACCGGCATAGGCCCAGCCCAGACCAGGCTCGGTCTCTTCGGAGGCCACCGCGTAGCGGGCGTAAGGCTGCAGGGCGGTGTACACCTCGAGCTGGCTCATCAGACAGGCGTCCATGCCGACCAGGTCCAGCTTATCCAATCCGGTTTCGCGCTGGATTCGGGCAAAAGCGTCATCCATCTCCGAGAGGTAGATGGAATCTTCCTGCAGTCTGGTAGATAACGGCGCGTCGCCGGAATCCTTCCCACCCGGCGCGGGGTCGCTCCAGCCTCCCGGCCAGCCCATGCCGTGGTCGGATAAGATCAAGGCGTAGCGGTCCGCGGGATAGGATTCCACCGCCCAGGTGACAAAATCGACCAGGGTGTCGCCATCGGCCATGTTGACCTCGCCCAGGTCATCCAGGAGCTGCGAACCGATCCGGTTCAAATCATCATCCTGAGTAACCAGATAGCGGCGGGTGGTGTGCCAGTCTTCGCTGCCCTGGTAACCTCCCCGGAAGCGGTCGATCTGAGAGACAATGGTGACCTGATCCGTGGAACCAAGCAACTCTGCCTCATTCAAATCCAGGAAGATATCCTGCTCGAGGGCTTGGTCATCGGCATCCTGGTAGAGCATCACCAGCCAGGTCTGGTCGCTGCCGCCCGCGGAGGCCGCGAAGGTCGGGCGCGGGGTGCGGGTGGGGACGGCTTCAGCCGGTTCGTCGTAGGTTTGGGGCTGCTGGGAATCTGTGGCAAGATCCAGGAGACCACCGCCGCCCCCAAAGACCAGAAAAATGATCAGGAACAGGCCCACCAGCAGAATACCCCCGCAGCCCAGTTTCCCGCCGGAGGATCCCAGCAACGACCCACCCCCCGAACTGACCGGAGCGGCCCCGCCCGGCCTGGCGCCGGTTCCGCCGCTGGAAGGACGCCGCACGGGGGCTGAAGCCCGTTTGGTTGGCTTCTCACCTTTCCGCCGCCGTTTTACATTAATCTCAGGGTTGTTTGACATACTGCCTCCAGATATGGATCTTTTCTATTGATTCCTTTCTTCTATTTTATAACAATGAGCGAAAAAAAGAACCCCCCATACCTTCGCGATTTACGGGTCAAAAATAACCGCTGGCGAGGATTGATTTGTCAATTGGGAAAGACGGGCAGAAAAAACAGCGGCCGGCCGCATCAACACCATCCCAGGAGAATCCGAGACGCCCCAAGCGGGGCGTCTCTACACGGCTGCCAGAACCAAATTTAACGAAGAATGCCAAACAAAAGCGCGCGACGCAGCCGTGATCCTTTCGGGCTAAAGCGGCATTTTGCCGCGTTCATTCAAGGGAAACAGCGTTGCTCCCTGACCGGTGAGTGGGAAGGGGTTGCGCGGGACGGAAGCAGGAAATATCAGCCTCGCGATATGCCGCGCCGCAGCCCGCCAGGGCGTCCCGCACCACCTGGCGCAGGTCCTCCGCGGGCAGCTCCACCCGGGCGTTGACCAGCAGCGCGACCCGGCCTGTGCCGCTTTCCGGGAGCTGATCCTCCCAGCCCGGTTCTTCCAGGTACGGCAAACTGATCTTGCGCTCAAGGCCGCCGCTCCGCGCCCAGAACTTCAAATGGGCCACCGTCCCGCCGCGCCGGCGGATGCCGGCCAGAATGGCGCGGATCAGGCTTTCGACCACCTGCTTCTCGCGGCCCGGGGCGGTCTCCAGCTCCACGGCCTCATCCAGCCAGGCCAGAGCGGCCTCCGCCCGCCCGTAGCTTTCATAGTCCATTTGGGGCGATTTGCCCGGCAGGATAAAATCATCCGGCTCCAGATAAGCCAGCCAGTCCCCAACCCCCTGTTCGGCGAGGGTATTCTGCGGCAGGTAAGCCCGGCCTTTGAGCAGGGTTTTCAATTCCTCTACCTTGCCCGCGGGCAGGAGGTCAATCTTATTGACCACCAGCAGGCCGGCCCCTTCGATCTGCTTATCGAAGATGTACAGCACTTCATCGCTGAATGGCAGCGGTTCATCCCGCAGGCGGCGGTACAGCAGGCGGCTGTCGGCGAACACCGTCAGGCTGATCGCGTCCGGCCCGATCTGGGGCAGGCGGCGCAGGGGCCGGGCGACCGTCCCCACCAGGTCCGCCGAAGAGCCAACCGCCTCGGCAAAGATGATATCCGGGTTGTGGGCCGCCACCAGATGTTCGAGCTGGTCTTCCAGATCATCGTAATGGCTGCAAAAGCAGCCCCCGGTGACCTCGACCGCGGGAATATCCGAGGCGCGGTAAAAGGCGGTATCCACCAGATAGCGGCCCTGGTCGTTGGTGATCACCCCCACCGATTTGCCCTGGCGCATGAGCTGCCGGGCGGCGGCGATGATGGCCGTGGTCTTACCGCTGCCCAGAAAACCGCCTACCAGATGCAGTTTCACGCCTTACCCTCCAGATAGGGCGTGATGGCCGCCAGCAGTTCGGGCTGGCCGGGGATCAGCGAGGAGAATTTGAGCTGGCCGTTGACCAAGATGCAGGGCAGGTTCTTGATGCCCATCTTCATCATCCGGGCCACATTCTCCGGGCGGGTGATGCGGTATTCCACCATATCCACTTTACCCGCAAGAGTCTGGGCGGCCCGCTCGGCGGCGTGCAGCATATAGCCGCAGGCCGCGCAGGTGGAAGAATCCAGGGTGAAGACCTCCATCAAGGGGCGCTCCAGCCCGGCATAGTCAGGCAGAACCACGCTGTCCAGATCGATCTCCTGGGCGTGGTAATTGGCCAGCATCAGGCGGGCGCCTTCGGGGTCGCGGATGGCCTCGACCACCCCGATCACATTCTCCACCGGGGTATCATAGGGCATGTCGCAGCCGGGCGAGATGATCAGGTTGTGGGTCTCAAGCGGCTTGAGCTGGTCGAGCAGGTCCACCACGTATTTCATGTTATCCTGCTGGGTTCCCAGCAGCATGCGGGTGGTCAGGGGGATATTGCCTTCCAGAGTGACGTTGAAGCGGTCGGTGACTGCCTTGGCAGCGGCCATATCGACATTCTCGTCGATGGCCACACAGTCCGGCCCGCTCTGGCACATGCCTTCCATGTTCTTGGTGGCATCTCCGCACACAAAAAAGGCCGAGAACGCGCCGCGCTCGCGGATGAAATCAAACACCACGCGGAAAGGCTCCAACAGGTATTTGCGGAACATCCGCGGGGAGACCTGGGAAGTGACCGGATCGACCACGGCGATCACATCCATCCCGGCCTCAAGGTAGAGCTCGGATATCCTGATGGCGACCTGGGCGGAGTAAGCAAGCAGGTCGCTGAGAAATTCGGGGTTGTCCACCGTGTCGAGGAAAATATCTGTGCCGCGCAGGTGCGAGGCCAGGGTGAACGGCCCGGTTACCAGGCCGTACAGGGCGGTCTTCTCCCCGACGCGGGCTTTCATCGCCCGCATCACATCCAGCACCAGCGGCAGGCGGCCTTCGCCAGCTTCGGGCAGGCGGGTGGGGCTGGTGAGGTCGTTTGCCAGGGGGTGCGAGACCACCGAAGGCGGGGCGTCTTCCGCCCAGACCAGCTCACAGCCTAAAATCTCAGCTTCAATTTGCAGGTCAAACAGGACAGGCTGGCCGTCCGGGTTGTAAAGGCGGTTCACCTCCAGCAGCGATTCCAGCAGCTTATCGCGGTCGGTGAGCACCTCCCGGGCGGTAAAGCCGGTCAGCTTGCCGGCGTGCACCCCGGCAAACGGCACCCAGGGCACCGCTTTGACCGGTTGGTGCCGCAGGGTTTGAAAAACCAATTCTCTGCCTGAAATTCCATGCCCGAAATGATTGGGGAAAGCCATCATCATCATCCTCCTGACTGCCAGCGCGGCACGATAAAATAAAATAACGGAACCAATTCTATTATACCCACGCCTGACAACGTTGTCAAAACGTTTCAAAGTCATTTTAAGGTTTTTTCGCACACAATTCCCACTCCGGACGGTGTTATTCAGGCTGTTCAGCCGAACCGCATCGATTTTACACTTGAAATGACAGGGTGAAATACTGTATAATAAACCCAATTAAGACAACGTTGTCTGATTGGATTGCGCGCGAACAGAGAGGATTGAGTTTTGGATGGTCGCGACCATTAAGGATGTAGCCAGGCTGGCAGAATGTTCCATTAAAACGGTGTCCCGGGTGGTCAACAACGAGCCCCATGTTACCGAACACACCCGCGACCGGGTCTTGGAGGCGATTGAAGTGCTGGGCTACGCCCCCAACATTTCCGCCAGGCGGCTGGTGCAGCGCAAGTCGTACACCATCTGCATCCTGCTGCACGAAGCCGGGTTCTACCAGTCGGTAGTGCTTTCCAAGATCATGGAAATCGGCTATGAACACGACTATGACATCCTGACCCAGACCTATTTCCCCTCTCACGCCAAATCAAAAAACAAACTGATGCAGCTGATCACCGAGCACCGCATCGATGGGCTGGTGACCACCCCGCCCTGCGATGTGGACGATTTCATCGCGGAGCTGTTGAAAAAATCCAACATCCCCCTGGTGCAGATCACTCCCTTCAACCGGGCCACGGACGCGGCTTATGTTTCGGGGGA
>Ga0068713_1002687_pt1 | contig 17220 bp, 12 predicted proteins | sample MTBAKSrepl2MetaG_FD_62223 | JGI IMG/M metagenome (GOLD analysis project Ga0068713, IMG submission 62223) | Enrichment culture microbial communities om Arthur Kill intertidal strait, New Jersey, USA, that are MTBE-degrading - MTBE-AKS2 (Arthur... | ecosystem: Environmental > Aquatic > Marine >...
TCAATAAAAGTTTTTTCATCTTTCCTCCCCCCTATTTCAGAATGACCATCTTGCGGGTGAACCGTCTGCCGTCCACTTCCAGGACCGCATAGTAGATACCGCTGGGAAGAGCCCGGCCATGGCTGTCACGGCCGTCCCATTCCACCTCGAACTCGCCCGCATACTCCGCCGTCCCCTCCTTCAGCACCTTCACCACACGGCCTCGGCTGTCATAAACCTTCAGGGCCACATGCCCCGGCTCCGCCACCGTGTAGGTCACCGTCGTCGTGGGGTTAAAGGGGTTCGGGCTGTTCCGCAGGCTCCCGTTCTCAAAGTTCAGAGGCGGAAGGCTTCCGCTTAACACCGCATAATAGCCCGCTTCGTCGATTACCCTCGTCTCTCTCCAGGCCCCGTCTTTCCACCGGGCCAGCTTATGGGTCTCCGAGGTGTAGTTCACAGGAGAATCCACAGAGCCAAGATAGAAGACCGCGCCCTCGACAGGCGTCAGCCCGGCCAATTCCGGATGGTCCATGCGGATCATCGTGAACGTCCCCTCCCCGTCCAGGGCGATGGCGCTGTGGAGCGCATAGGGGGCCTCTCCCGGCGCTACTGTCGTCCGGCTCAGGGTGATCCCCGTGTCATATGTTTTATAATTAAGTATTGCCTTCACAGTGAAAACAACTGTATCTGGGAAAAAGGCACTGTTAAATAAATCAGAAGTTATAAAGTTTCCATTTCCAATTGAAGTAAATCCATAATCAGTTTCTTCGCATCTAGCTTGAAGTGTCAAATCTTCTAATGATTCCGTGAAATTCATTCCAACAACTCCGATTCTCAGATATGAGCTATTTATTAGATTAGGCAGCAGTACGCCTGCGAAGGAACTAACATTGAATTTTATCTCAAAGGTTTGTTTATCGGAATTGTTAATTTTATTCTCCAAAACAAGTTTGAAACAATACTCACCAGACTCCGTCACTAAGCCAATATCGTTTGGTATTATTAAATATCTTCCAGATGAACTACTAACAACAGGAATAAACAAAACTGGATCAGGAGCAGCTTTGTCAGTTTTATAGAGCATATAATAATAGTTAATCTGCGAAAGCGGATTTGGATCTATCCAAAAAAAGCGAAGTCCATTTTCAGAATTAGTTGCTTGAGTCAAAAAATATAAGGAACTATAGTCATCAACAGGATTTCCCACTTTCACACTCATCATTGCGATTGGTTGAACTGTTAAAGAATACAATTTCAAAATATTTGACGAATACCTGCTTGCTCCATCTTTGGTAGCTTTGACTCTAAAGTAATGGATGCCATAATCAGGAGCACTCATATTGACAGTTGTATTTGTTGTTGTTGCTACAATTTCATCCCAAATAATATAATCACTTGGGGTCATTCTACCCTTTTGTAGATAATAAATTACATCATCAAATTCACTTGCTGATGACCATGAAAAAGCAATATTTTGTCCCGGAGTAAAATACTCTTCATCAGAAGGAGAAATGAGATTAAAAGTGTTGATATCCCCGAAGATGGAAAAAAAAGCATTCATGAAATATCCTGAATCAGAAATATCCTTTATCTTTATCCCTGTAGGTTGCTCATCGTACCCTTCACTCGATGGAATCGTCAAATCAGTAAATGATCGGTTGATTGTAATTCCCGGATAAAGATCACCGTTATCTGAGCCTCTATTATTTTCTAGATCAAACTCACCATCTGCTTGTTCCAGGGCTACAACTGGATGTAATTCATTGGAATTAAGCCATTTACCTGTATCAACATGCCAGATAGCAAGCCCTGAAGATGGAAGTGAGATGTCCCATCCCGTTTTATTCCGGTTTTCTATGAGGAAATATTCATACGAAGATGGATACTCGTAAACTCCATAGTAACCGTCTTTCCATATCTTGATAACAGTAGTGTCAGGGTTATCATCAACTTGAGGAATAATATGAAGTCCAATGTTGCTTTCCAAAATTTCTACAGGAGTCACCCATCGGAGCTTTTCCCGGCAATAGGCTGATAAAAAGACAGGTATTTTTCCACCACCACCCCATGAACCACTGCCCATGCAACAATAAATCCCAACTCCAGATGAAGAGCCATCTATATCATATAGATCGGGAAGTCCCAGCATATGGCCAAATTCGTGAGCAAAGACTCCTATGCCCACTAGAGTATTATTGGGGTTTATCTCAGGTACGATGCAATAATCCCTGATCTTCACACTATCTCGTTCTAAATATACTGAAGATTGATGTGACCAAATATCTGTGGTGGAGCCAGTTTGTTCTGCTCCTGGGCCAGCATGAATAACTATTAAATGATCCAAAATCCCATCTCCGTCCTGATCATATTGAGAAAAATCAATTGAATCATCGATTGCATTCACTAAGTCTTCAACTAGCTTTTGTACATTATTTGGATACTCACCTACTCCATAATTATCATTTGTATAATAAGAATAATTATTTAAGGTGATTCTAACCCAGTCCATAGCTATAGGTCCTTCCAAATCATAAACACCATGAGAAACATCTTGGTAATAATCTCGAAAACTTCCAGTATCACATGTATCATCACTAAAAAGAAGTTCATCAAATTGAGCTTTTGTCTTAGTGTGAGCTTTATCGTTGAAATCTACCATGAGAACCAATACCTTCTGTTTTCCCGTTGTTAAAATCATCTTAATATCTTGATCATTTTGATATTTAATAACCCTTTGAAGATTTTCATCCCAAGAAGACAGTATTAGTGGAGTTTTTGGTTCTTCCGGAACAGGTTTCCCCTCTCTTTGCAATTTTTCCTTTAACTTTGGGTCAATTGGTACACCAGATGCGTTACTCAGCATAATAACCACAATAAAACATAAGACTAGTAACCGCCTCATAACTCCCTCCTTCTATAGAGACACTCAACTTATAAAACTTAATCTTTCTGCCAGAAATGAATAAACTGTTTTCCCATCCGTCTTCGTCCAATTACGGACTTTCTTCAATTAAGAATATCAATATTATACAAGCTTACTTTACGTTTGGTTCTATGTAAAGTGATTATCCTGTGCTTTGTGTTTTTTTTATGAATAATTACAACATATATAATATGACAAATAATCTTGGAATAGTTAAAGTTGAATAATATAAAATATTTGTTTTATAGTATAACAAGGTCACCTGTATTATTCATCTGCCCCCTCTAAGAAGGTGACAAACCCCTAAAATTGAAGACCTGACCCCTACTCGCACAGAAACAAGATTCCAATCCCGCAGTCAAAACCATAGCGTAATAAAAACGTTTTGAGTACAGGACTTGCTCAGGAGAATTCATAACCTTTCCTCATGTCTTGATAACTATAACAATAATGATATAATTGAAATAGTTAGGGAGGTATTTCATGAAAAAAGTACTCTTTTTATTTGTTATTTGTTTATTTATATTTTCTTGTGGCGCAAAAAGAACACAACGAGATATCTTTTCCATAGCAAAAGACGGCACTCCTGAAGAAGTAACCGCGGCAGTCAACTCCGGAGCCGATTTGAATGCAAGGGATTACAATGGCCTCACCCCGCTTATGTACGCTGCGGAAAATAATAATGATCCGGAAGTGATTACGACCATGGTAAACCTGGGCGCCGATTTAACGGCGCGTAGTAACGCCGGCACCACACCGTTTATGCACGCTGCGGGATGGAGTAAGAACCCGGAAATAGTAACAACTCTGATAGATCTCGGTGCCGACTTGAATGCACGGGATAACAATGACCTTACACCACTCATGTACGCTGCTGGAGTAAACGAAACCCCGGAAGTGCTCTTAACACTTCTTAATCTGGGAGCTGATACCAACGCAAAAAATGCGTACGGAACAACACCCTGGGATTTCATACAGAAAAACGAACACCTGAAAAACACTGAAGCATACGATGCGTTAAAAATCGCAACTGGCAATTAAAACAACCTGGTATTTTTTTCACTGTTTTATTTAGAGGGGTTTTTAAAAACCCCTCTTTTTATATTGACTAAAAGCTTTATTCAATTTTAAACTACATACTCTGGGAATTAAAAAACACGATCAATATTATTCAAGAAGGAATAAAGCAGTTAAGTCAGTAAGTTGAGACCAGATTTCAATCAGGTAAATAGTTAACTAACAGTTACAAGACCTGACCCCTACTCGGTAATACTAAATACAAGATTTTAATCCAGCATCTCAATCAACGACTTAAGGAGTTCGGTTGAGTGCTGGACGCGACCCCTAATTATTTTATTCCACCTTGGTAGTACGGACGACTCTGAACCCAGTTGTGTTATGTCTACTTGAAGGATCAAATTTCCCCCTATTAGAAGTTCTTAAATGGCTTTCTTCTCCCACTAAACATCCACCTCGTATGACACGTTTTTTCCCAGTTGAAGGACCGCAAGGGTTGTCAACTGGAGCCTTCGCATAATAATCTTTCTCATACCAATCCCAACACCATTCCCAGACATTACCGCTAATGTCATAAAGCCCCAACTCGTTTGGACTATATGATCCTACATTAGATGTTGAAGATGCATAGCTATCATAATGAGCAATATTTTTTAAATAATCCGCCCCTGCATACTTATAATTCTGACTCATATTCCCTCCACGAGCGGCATACTCCCATTCTGCTTCTGTCGGTAGTCTATACCCATTTTTGGAAAAGTCACATGTCACTGTATCACCACTAAAAGTATAAACTTTATCAAGCCCGAACATTTGGCTTAATTTATTGCAAAACTCAACAGCATTATACCAAGATACTCCGTCTACGGGTTTATCATATCCTGATGAAAATGAAGGATTTGTTATCATCACTTTGCTCCACTCTGACTGAGTAATTTCATGTTTCCCAATCCAAAAGCTGTTGACTGTAACCATATGAACTGGTTTTTCGTCTGCTTCTCCATTACTAGAACCCATTTGGAATGAACCGCCATCCACTTTTACCATACTAATGGATATAGAATGATTATTTTTCTCTTCTTTCGCACCCCCTTTTTGAAGCTTCAAAGTAGCTAATATTCCAATGGTTCCAACTAAAAGCGCGGCAATAATGATGACAAACCATTTTGATAAACACTTGCTTTTGATTCTCTCCTTCCCAATAACCTGATTATTTTTTACACTACCGAGGAAAAAGAAAACACTAAATACAATTGTCGCTACAAGTATTTGTAAAAGTAATACCGAAGTATTCATTTCTGTGCTACCTAATGAACCAATGAATACATACCGACTATCCACCAGAACACCTACTAACTTTTCCTGAACTGGTGGGAACAAAACCATTAAAATAATTACCAGAATATAAATAACACAAATAGTTCGTTGCTTTTTTGTGATTGTCATAGGGAACTCCTTTCTTATGCTACATTACCTTAACTTGTCATTCTGACCATTATAAATAGTATATTTTCTTTCCCTCACTCAAACCTTGCGTCATTGAGGGCCCAATAGGCCTTAGTGTTTTTCAGGGCTTCATTATCTTGGATAAGATCCCACGAGGTATACCCATTGATAGTTTTAGCTTTCGGATTAGCTCCTAACTCTAGAAGCGTAATAACTATATTTGAGTTTTCACTTTGTACAACTGCAATGTGTAGAGGCGTTTGCCCATTCTCTAGTTTTGCGTTTATATCAGCTCCAGCTTCAATGATAGTCTTAATTATATCAGGATTGTTATTATGAGCTGCTGCTAGAAAAAGCGGAGTTGCACCCTGTTCATCCCTTGAATTCATGTCCGCTCCGGCTCTAGCAAGAGTAATAATAACTTCCGGGTTTGTGTTATAACTAGCAGCCAAATGAAGTGAAGAGCGCCCATTTTCAGATCTTGCATTTACAAAGGCTCCAGCGTCAATGAGAACTTTTATCACTTTTGGGTTATTGCTTTGCATTGCTGCAGTATGAAGGGGGGTTTGGCCATTCACGATTCTTATATTCACATCAGCTCCAGCTTCAATGAGAGCTATAACCATATCAGGAATTTCATTTTGAACTAACGCTGTAAAAAGTGGGGTCCAACCAGATTCATCTCTAATATTCACATCGGCTCCAGCATTGATAATGGCTTTTAGCATCTCCAATTTGCTTATATCTTGTGCTGCATAATGAAGTGATGAATATCCATTTTGGTCTTTTGCATTCAAATTAGCTCCAGACTTTATTAGATATTTAATCACTTCAAGATTGTTGTTCTGAATCACAGCTATATGAAGTGGTGTTTGTCCATCCTGTCCCGTGGCATTTATATCAGATCCAGCTGAAATCAAAACCTTTATTACTTCAGGATTTTGATTTAAAGCGGCTGCTGCATAAAGTGGTGTAAAACCACCTTCATCCCTAGCATATACATCAGCTCCAGCATAAATAAGAGCCTTAATTACTTCGGAGTTTTCATTGTGAGCTGCAGAATAGAAGAGCGGAGAAAATCCTAATTCGTCTTTTGAATTCACTTCTGCTCCAGCTTCAACAAGTGCTTTAATTACTTTTGGATTTTTGTTATTTCTCGCAGCCCGATGAAGCGGCGATCTTCCGTTCCTAGCTTTACTATTTACTTCTGCTCCAGCATCTAAAAGAGCTCTTATCACTTCCGTATTTTCATTAAAAGCTGCTGCCTCATGAAGTGGTGTATTACTACCATCTCCTCTCGCATTGATATCAGATCCAGCCTTTACTAAAGTTGTAATCATTTTTGGATATTGAGTATAACTTGCTGCCCAATGAAGTGGTATATAACTTGATAAATCCTGCTTATTAACATCTGCCCCTGCTTCAATAGCGGCTTCCATTTCCTCCGGAGTTCCATCAGTCGCGATTTCAAAAATATCTCGGGGAAATACGAAAGAGATCATGGTCAAACAAAAGAGAATCATCATAAGAGCTTTTTTCATAACAACTCCTTTTTTTATTTACTAACCTATCGTTTAGATTATAGCATCATTTTGATAGTCTTCAATAAGGATGTTATTCAGTAAACTCTACTAATTGAATTCCGATATTTGCTCCGAATTGATAGCTCCAAATAATTTATCAGCTTTTTCTAGTTCTTCATCTGTGATTTCTTTAATTTCTTTTGCATCAATAACACGTAAGTACATCTCATCGTAAGGTTTACCTGTTTCTATATCTGATTTTCTAAATCCATAACAAAATATTGAAAATTCAAAATTATTATTTTTGATTTCATAAATAAGTTTTAATCTCCCATATTCATCAACTATATTTCTAAATTCGTCACTAGATGCTCCCTTGAAGTAGAAGAAAAGATTCAAACAACCTGTTACTTGGTTATGAAATGTATAATATCTCTCTCTGCGGCCCATTTCCATTTGTTTAAGAGCATCAGTGTATTTTTGTGCATATTTCACTCTTTCAACTCTTGATAAAACTAATAATTCCCATGCAAATTGCATAAGTAATATGCTATCTAAATGTTGACTTCGTATCCTGTTTGCCAAATCATCAATGCGCTTTGATAATTCGAATCTTTCAGCTCTATTTTCTAACTGCTCCTTCGTTATTTCACCTATTAACATTTCCAAATCAGGTAATTCAGAACCTTCCCAAAGGCTCTTCGAAAAATGATACTCGTGTGCTTTATAATCAATTATTAATCTTCGTTCGTATTCGCAATTTAAATTCCTAAAAATCTCATGAGATTTGCCAAATACTTTTTTCAAAAATGCATGTCTATCATCGAGATAGTAAAAAAGATCAGTGATTGCATCAACCTCATTGATTATCATTAAGAAATCACTTTTTCTTAAAATTGCAATTGGAAACTTAGATTTGAGTGTTTCCTGATAAGTTTGAAAATCAATTAGATCCAATTCATTATCACTATCCAAAAGAATTATACCAAAAAAATTCCCGAAATATGCATTGTTATATTCTAATGTTTGTCCGTTTTCCTCCAACATATGTACTTTTTGATCTCGGTATATCTTATAATCTCGATTAATTTGCTTGCGCTTTTCTCCGACTCTTTTTATGAAATTCTTAGAATTACTTGATTGTTTCATTACTTCAAAAACACCTAAATAATTCCTGACCCAAATAACAACATCTCCTGCTTCAATATCACCTGAAACACTATTGAATTTGGGAGAATGGAAAACATTCCATTTGAAGTACAATTTTTCACACAATTCTGCAACTAGCTTTTCAGCTTCTTTTCCTTTATCAACCATTTTTTACCTTTCACATTTTACTCAATAATAACACATTTTATAAATATTCCTATTTTTTTGATCATTATTGGAATTTAATTAAACCTGAGTATACTTGAGATATGAATGTTCTTATTGAATTGATTCAAAAAGAAAATAATTTATTTTTAATATTAGGATTAATTTTTCAATTTGGGGTCATTTTTACTGCTCTATTCAAAGAGCAAATAATAATAGCAATATGGGGTGCGAAACTAATCATTAAAATACCCGAAAAGAAGTTTAATGAAAATATTAGAAACGATGGAATAACAGGGAAATATTATTTAATTGATGTGATTAATAAGGGCAAGAAAACAGCGAATAGAGTACAAGTTATATTAGATAAGATATATTCAAAATCGCAGGATGATACTGAGTTTAAAACAAATAAACAAAATTATCCTATGCCTCTTACATGGCAACATCTATTTGATGCGCCAGCCCCTGTGATAATTACGCAAAAATCAATAACTTATTTAACAAAAATATTAAATAAAGTTAGTCTTTCGATATATTTTGATCCCAACAATTTTGATCCGCTTCTCAGTAATAATTGTAATTATATTTTCCAAATTCATGTAGAATCTAATGAATGTATATCAAAACCATATTTCTTAAGTTTTTCTTTAGAGGAAAATGAAGTAACGAATATTTCCTTGAATAATAAAATAAATTTAAAGTAATTATAATTTACTCTAAAATCTTTCTTTCACTTTTTAATTTAACCAAAGCTTGCTATTTTAGATATTCATGTTTTTTTATATATACACTTGACCGATTACTCTATGAGTATTATAATTTATTTAATCTAGTTGACCTGGAGTTGGAAGGACGCAAGTGCCTTTGCCCCATAAATGGGGTTTTAAAATAAGAATTTTATCCCGTATCCTTTTAGAATTTCTTTTTCATTTCTATAGTATTTTTCTTTTACAGCATTGATTATTTGGTCGCCGAAGACTTGTTTTTCGTTATATTCAAGTCCAAATTCTTTAAACATAAACCCTCTAGAAGGATGTGCTAAGATATCTGCTAATTGTAATCCAATCACATTCCTATTTTTTTGCTTTAATTTTAATTTTTTGCTAGTAAAAACTTTTTTAATTTCTTCTGCCGTTAAATAATGAGTCCCATGCATGTATATGTGTTCAAATACATCTTTGAGTCTTTTATCTTCTTTTCCTCCCCTTGCTTCAACCATCACATCTCCGCAAGCCCCTATATTTTTTAGATAAAAATAGAATCTTTCTAAAAGAACTTCCATACAATAGTGGTATGGTTCATATTTATCTGCATAGTTTTTCTCCTTATGAGATTTTTTATCAATTAATACCGAAATCATAGTATATTCAAAATTTTTAAGTATCCTTAATAACTCTTCATCAAAAGATTTACAGATCAACTCGTCTTTTAACGCTTCGAAAGGGTATTTTTTATTAACCATTTCTTTTCTATGTAAAATAAGTGGTTCATCTGGATGATGATGTTTAGAGAAATATTTCGTTTTCAGCCTATCAATCTCAGGCACAACAATATTTTTCATATACTCTAAATTGAAAATTAATCCTGTTAGGCTTAAATATCTATGATTCGGGTCATCAGAACTATTAAGATCATTATTTCCAACTTCATCAATATAAATACGGTATTGGGGGCTTCTAAACATCTATCTCCTACACAAACAGCTGCTGCAGCAGACCTTTTTTGAATTCTTTTACCTTTTCATTTTATTATTTCTCATCTATCCTCAATTTCAACTACGACTATTTATACTTTGCGTCATTCAGCGCCCAGTAAGCTTTTGTATTTTTTAAGTGTTCATTACCTTGGATATAATTCCATGCGGTCATTTCAAAGATATCAACAGCTTTTGGATCTGCTCCATTATTTAGAAGCACTGTGATAACTGCCTGGTTTTTATTAAACTTCGCTGCTGCCATCAATGGAGTATGTCCATCTTTATCTCTTGCATTCACATCCGTACCGGACTTGACCAAAGTCGTGATCACGGCCGGATTTTGGTTCTTCGCTGCAGCTGCATGAAGTGGTGTACGACCATGTTCATCCCTAGCGTTTACATCGGCTCCGGATTCAACTAAGATACTGACAATGTCCGGGTTTTCAGTTTCAAGAGCCGCTTCATTAGGTAAATTGCGAGCCTCTGTAGTAGCTAGTACCAACCCATGCTCTTCTTTAAGGGCATTTTCCGCATTAAAACCCTCTTTTAATAAAAATATTGTAAAGTTTTGGCTTTTATTCATTGTTCAGTCTCTCATTTCCTATCCTTTGTCGGGCAAGGATCATTTCCATACGAATTACCTCCTCTGATTTTACCGTTTATACCATGAACCTTCGTTTCACTCTTCTGTTTTCTGGTAATATCTTCAGCATATTTGATTGCCTCAGCTTGAGTATCTGTTACTCTTGTCGGCTTCCTGTTCCCTTCTCCAATTACAGCCCATCCATTGTCGTATTTTACTACATGTTGTGTTTTTTGTTTTTCATAGTATCACTTCCTTTCAAATATCAAATTTTATCAGGTACAACATATTGTATGTTATATAAACTATACCTACATTATATACACTTTATTTTATTTGTCAAGTATATTTAGCACTCTCAGTATGTGACTGCTATTTTAATAGTTAAAGACTCTTTAAATATTATGCATAGCTATTCTATTGCAACCTCGGGTATCAAAGTTTTTGATAGCACCATTCATTTTTCCTAATACAAAACAGCTCCTCATACTTTTATTTTTCATAGTATTCAGCTATAGTTATGGTAAAATCGTGGAGTGAAATGTTATTGTCCGTTACTCCTAAAAAGAATTGATGTCATGAAACAGACTGATTGTTTTGTATTTAGCTTACATTAAGGGTTTTGATAAGGAGCAATGTTACAGTGTTTTTGATTGTTTCAATGAAAGAGGAGAAGAACCATGGCAAAATCTAGCAATGGGACGAAAGAGCAGGAAAGAACCGAACTGCACCGCGCCATTTGGCAGATCGCCAACGATTTGCGTGGCAGTGTGGATGGCTGGGACTTCAAGCAATATGTATTGGGCATGCTGTTTTACCGGTTCATCAGTGAAAACCTGACGAGTTACATCAATAAAGAGGAATGGCGTGCCAAAAGAAATGATTTTGACTACGCTAAACTCTCAGACGACCAAGCAGAGTTCGGCCGGGAAGAGACGGTCAGGGAAAAAGGTTTTTATATTCTACCGAGTGAACTTTTTGTGAATGTCCGCGCCAGGGCCCGCCATGACAAAAACCTTAATGAAACACTGGCTGCCGTGTTCCGCAATATCGAAATCTCTGCCAAAGGAGCAGAAAGCGAAGATGACCTTAAAGGGTTATTTGATGATCTTGATGTGAACTCCCCTAAACTCGGCAATACAGTCGAAAAACGGAACAATAAGCTTGTGAAGCTTCTGGATGCTATCGGCGATCTGAAGCTGGGTCACTATTCAGACAATACGATTGATGCCTTTGGGGATGCCTATGAATTCCTGATGACGATGTATGCTGCTAATGCGGGCAAATCCGGGGGTGAGTTTTTTACTCCACAGGAAGTCAGTGAGTTATTGGCCGAGATAACCACTGTCGACAAAAAAGAAGTGAATAAGGTCTATGACCCTGCCTGTGGGAGCGGTTCATTGCTTCTCAAATTTGTCAAAGTCCTTGGAAAAGACAATGTCCGTCAAGGCTTCTTCGGGCAGGAGATCAATCTCACCATCTACAACCTTTGCCGTATCAATATGTTTCTTCACGATATCAACTACAATCATTTTGATATTGCTCATGGGGACACACTCACAGATCCCAAACATTGGGACGATGAGCCTTTTGATGCCATTGTTTCCAATCCCCCCTACTCGACCCGATGGGAAGGCAAAGACAGTTCCATACTGATCAATGATCCGCGTTTCTCACCTGCAGGAGTATTGGCCCCCAAGAGCAAGGCCGACCTCGCTTTTACTATGCACATGCTGTCCTGGCTTTCTACTAGCGGCACGGCAGCAATCGTCGAATTTCCAGGTGTACTCTATCGCGGAGGGGCTGAGCAGAAGATCCGGAAATACCTGGTGGATAATAACTATATTGATACCGTTATCCAGCTTCCCCCTGACCTATTCTTTGGTACCACTATTGCCACCTGCATTATCGTGCTGAAAAAGAGCAAGAAGGACAATAAAACTCTCTTCATTGATGCTTCAACTGAATTTGTCCGTGGCGGGAATAAAAACAAATTGACTGAAGAGAACCGTTCTAAGATATTGCAGGCGTTTATTAAACGCGAAGACATCGAGCATTTCGCCAAACTGGTGGATAACAAAACCGTCGGAGAAAATGACTACAACATTGCAGTTTCCAGCTATGTTGAGCAAAAAGACACTCGTGAAGTGATCGATATCAAAAAGCTCAACGCCGAAATCGCGGACATTGTCGCGCGCCAGAACGAGTTGCGCAAAGCCATCGATGAAATCGTCGCGGATATCGAAGGTGAACAGTAATGCTGAAGAACATGTATACTATTGATAAATTCATTGCAGAGCTTTGCCCAAATGGTGTGGAGTTTAAGGAGTTGGGGGAAATTTGTACTGTAAGTGGTGCTGGGGTTGATAAAAAAATAAACGCAAACGAGAAGCCAATCATGCTGTTAAACTATATGGATGTTTATCGTAATAGATATTTGAATACAACCATACCCACAATGAAAGTAACAACAAATGAAAAGAAAATTAAACAGTGCAATGTCTTACAAGGTGATATTTTTATAACACCATCTTCTGAAACCTTAAATGATATTGGGAATTCAGCAGTTTCTATTGAAAATATGCCTGGCGTTGTTTATAGCTACCACATTATGAGAATTAGACTTAATAAACATAATCTAACAACATCAAAGTTTCTTAGTTATGTTTTTGAATCTGATTTTATACAGGATCAAATCAATCGAAATGCAAAAGGAATAACTCGCTTTGGTTTGACAAAGACACAATGGGAAAAAATAACAATCCCCATCCCTCCTCTTCCTGTTCAGGAAGAGATCGTGAAAATTCTGGATACCTTCACAGAGCTGGAGGCGGAGCTGGAGGCGGAGCTGGAGGCGGAGCTGGAGGCACGTCAGAAGCTGTATGAGCATTACCGTGATGAGTTGCTGACCTTCGGTGATGAGGTCAAGAGAGAAACTCTTAATGATATATGTATATCAATTACTGCTGGAGGTGATTTACCTAAGAACCATGTTAAAGGTCAACAGAACCCAACCAAAGAATTTCCATATCCAATATTTTCAAATGGTTCTTCTGAAAATGCCCTTTATGGTTTTACTGATAGCTACAAAATTGATTGTGAAGCTGTAACTATATCAGCGAGGGGGACTATCGGATATCATACAGTCCGCTCTAAAAACTTTACTCCTATTATACGTCTAATTACGCTTGTTCCAAATACTGAAATTGCTATATCAAAATTTCTGAATTATGCGCTGGATATTACAGAGATTGGACACAGTGGTGGTAGCATACCTCAATTAACTGTCCCCAATGTAAAGAAAATCGAAATCCCTGTCCCACCCCTTTCTGAACAACAACGCATCATTAACATTCTTGATAAATTCGATGCCTTGGTGAATGATATCTCTGCCGGTTTACCGGCAGAGCTCAACGCCCGACGCAAACAATATGAATACTACCGAAACAAGCTGTTAACTTTCAAACCATTGGAGACGGATCATGTCGGATAACATCAGATATAACTTAGTCGCAGAAAACCCGCAAAGCACAGTAGTCGCAGATTACCAGCCTGTATACCGTACTGCCAAATCATATCAGAGTGAGGTGGAACTGGAGCGCTCCTTTGTTGAGCAGTTAAAGTCTCAGGCCTATGAATATGTGTCCATTACTTGTGAAGCTGATCTCGTGCTGAATTTGCGTAAACAGCTTGAAAAACTCAATGATTATGTTTTTTCCGATTTAGAATGGGAACGCTTTTTTACCCAGGAGATCTCCAACCCCAATCAAGGCATTGTCGAAAAGACCGCTACCATTCAGGAAGACAACATCAAAATACTTCACAGGGATGATGGGACGGTGAAAAACATCTATCTCCTTCGCAAAGACAAGATCCATGAGAACATTCTGCAGGTGATCAATCAATATACGACCGAAAAGGGAGAGAGAGCCAACCGCTACGATGTCACGATTCTTGTCAACGGATTACCTCTGGTGCATATTGAACTGAAACGCCGTGGTGTGGCGATTCAGGAAGCGTTTAATCAGATCAACCGTTACCAGCGTGAAAGTTTCTGGGCAGATTCAGGGTTTTTTGAGTATATCCAGATTTTTGTCATCTCCAACGGGACTCACACCAAATACTACAGCAATACGGTCCGCTCGCAGCATATCAAGGAATCAAAGGACGGTGGTGTAAAAAAAGGGAAACGTTCCAGCAACAGCTTTGAGTTCACCAGCTGGTGGGCTGATGCAACCAACAGGCCCATTACCGACCTTGTGGATTTTGCTAAAACATTCTTTGCCAAACATACGATTTTGAACATCCTTACCCGTTATTGCGTGTTTACCGCAGATAAGCAGCTCTTAGTCATGCGTCCCTATCAGATCGTTGCCACTGAAAAAATACTGAATAAAATCGAGATCAGCACGAATTATAAAAAACTCGGGACTATTCAGGCCGGCGGTTATATCTGGCATACCACAGGATCAGGTAAAACCCTGACCAGTTTCAAGACGGCCCAACTGGCAAGCCGATTGCCTTATGTTGACAAAGTGCTTTTTATCGTTGACCGAAAAGACCTCGATTACCAGACCATGCGCGAATACGATAAGTTCCAGAAAGGCGCAGCCAACAGCAACACCAATACGGCTATTTTAAAACGTCAGCTTGAAGATGCCAATGCACGGATCATTATCACCACGATCCAGAAACTGGACCGGTTTATCAGCCGCAACAAAGGCCACACGATTTTTGACGGCCATGTTGTCTTGATTTTTGATGAGTGCCATCGTTCACAGTTTGGCGAAATGCATGCTGCTATTACCAAAGCATTCAGAAACTATCACCTTTTCGGCTTTACCGGCACACCGATCTTTTCTGTGAACGCTTCATCAGGCGGCCGCCCCGATCTCAAGACGACGGAACAGGCATTTGGTGAAAAGTTGCATGCCTACACCATTGTCGATGCTATTCGAGACAGAAATGTGCTGCCATTTAAGGTTGATTATGTTTCTACCATGCGTGAAGCTGAAGAGATCGATGATAAGAAAATACGTTCTATCGACCGGGAAAGAGCGCTTTGTGCACCGGAACGGATCTCCAATATTGTGCGGTATATCATTGAACACTTTAACCAGAAAACAAAACGGAACAATATTTCATACTCCCATCGTGTCACCGGGAATATTCAAGAGATCGTCACAGCAAAGGACAGGGCAAAGGTTGAACGGATTATGGGAAAAGTGCGGTTATCCGGATTTAATTCTATTTTTGCCGTTTCGTCCATTGACGCTGCCAAAAGATACTACGCTGAGTTTCAAAGGCAACTGGCAGAAGCACCGAGCGATAAAAAACTGAAAATAGCGCTCATTTACAGCTTTAGTGTCAACGAGGAAGAAATCGACGGCGTGATGGATGAAAATTCTGAAGACACGAGCGGACTGGATCAAAGCTCCAGGGATTTTCTGGAAAACGCCATACAAGACTACAACGCCATGTTCGGAACATCCTATGACACCTCTTCAGATAAATTTCAGAATTACTATAAAGACGTGAGTGAAAGAGTGAAGAACAGGGAAGTCGATATCCTGCTTGTGGTCAACATGTTTTTGACCGGTTTTGATGCCACAACGCTCAATACCTTGTGGGTGGATAAAAATTTGCGTTTGCATGGCTTGCTGCAGGCCTTTTCCCGCACAAACCGTATTTTGAACACAGTCAAGACATTCGGCAATATCGTGTGTTTCCGCAATTTGGAAAATGCGACCAATGAATCCATCGCCCTCTTTGGCGACAAGGAAGCCAGCGGAATCGTTTTGTTGAAATCCTATAATGAGTACTACAATGGTTATGAAGATAACAACAAAGAAATCCGCGGTTATGCCGACTTGATCGATGAACTTGTGAATAAATTCCCTATCGGCCTGCACATCGTCGGTGAAGAGAATCAAAAGGACTTTATCAAGCTTTACAGCCAAATTTTGCGGGTAAAAAACATCCTGGTGACTTTTGATGAATTCATCGGTAATGAAATCTTATACGATCGTGATGTCCAGGACTACCACAGCATCTATATTGACCTTTATAATGAATTCCGCAAAAGAGAGACAAGTGAGAAGGAATACATCAATGATGACCTTGTCTTCGAAATGGAGCTCATCAAACAGATCGAGATCAACATTGATTATATTCTCGAGCTTGTCAAAAAATACCACAAAGACCATGTGAAAAACCGTGAACTGCGTGTGGATATTAACAAGGCCATTGACTCCAGTGTTGAACTTCGCAACAAAAAAGACCTCATCAACCAATTTATCGATTCACTTGATATCCATGCTGTGGTGGATGACGAGTGGCAGAAGTATGTGAAAAAGAAAAGAATCGAAGAGCTGGATGAAATCATCGAACAGGAAGGCCTTAATCACAAAGAAACCTACAAATTTATTCGTAACGCTTTCCAAAACGGCGCTATTACAACAACAGGCACTGATCTGGCAAAAGTCCTCCCCCCGATTTCACGTTTTACTCCCGGCGGAGAACGGTCACGAAAACGAGAAAACGTATTGGAAAAATTAACAAAATTCTTTGATCGCTTTTTTGATATTTCCAATGAGAAAATCTAATGTGACGGTGCTTCAGCGAAAAAATCCGATGAATTGCCTGTTCTCTTATTAATCGATCCTTTAATAAGCCTGATCCTTGTTAAACGAAACGGGTTTTTCGTTTAATAACGCTCGTTTCTTTACCCCAAAAG
>Ga0068713_1002693_pt1 | contig 17189 bp, 14 predicted proteins | sample MTBAKSrepl2MetaG_FD_62223 | JGI IMG/M metagenome (GOLD analysis project Ga0068713, IMG submission 62223) | Enrichment culture microbial communities om Arthur Kill intertidal strait, New Jersey, USA, that are MTBE-degrading - MTBE-AKS2 (Arthur... | ecosystem: Environmental > Aquatic > Marine >...
ATCAGCCACGACCGACACCTTATCAACGCCATAGGCACCAAGGTTATCGAAGTGCGGGATGGGTGTCTGACCCATTACCCGGGCGACTGGGAGTACTACCAGTGGAAGAAGACCCGGGAGACCCTGTCTGTGGGCGCCGCCGCGGAGCAGGCGGCCACGCCGACGACGGCCGCGCCGTCGGGGGTTCTCTCCCGGCCGGGAGAGGCGCAGGAGGGCACCACGGCGGATGCGCGCGTGGGAACGGGCGCGGACGCATCCCCGGATATCCGCCAGGATCGAGCGCGCACCGTCGACCTCGGCTACAAAGAGCGCAAGGAGTTGAGCAGTCGCCATCGCAAGGCCGAACGTCGGATACTCGCGGCTGAGGCGCGGCAGACGGAGCTCGCTGCCATTCTGAGCGATCCGGCCCATGCCTCCGACTACGAGGCTCTTTCCTTGGCTTCGGCGGAAGCCGCCGCGGTGGCCGGCGAACTCGTCGCCCTGTATGAAGAGTGGAGCGCTCTGGGCGACTCTCTGGGGACCACTGCCGGATAATGGCCGCGGCGGCGGGCAACTCCCGAAGCGTGCACCTGCAGTTGCGGTCGTTCGCAACCGATGTGCTCCTTCCCGCGGGCACGGACGTTCTGTGGGCCGGCGAGCCGGGGCCGATTCCCGACGTTCGCTCCGCCGTCGCTGAAGCCCTGTCGGCACAGATCGGCTGCCCACCCCTGGCCGATCTGTGCCGGGAGGCCCTCGACATTAGGCGCCGGCCGATGGGAGAGGAGTCGCCGCGGGCGGTCGTGGTTATCTCGGACCAGACCCGGCCGGCGCCCTACCAGGGCGAGGGCGGGATTCTCTGGCCCCTGGTGGAGGCCCTCCTTGCGTGCGGGTTTCCGCCGGAACGCATCACTATTCTGGTAGCGACCGGTACTCACCGGGTTCTCTCGGCCGGAGAGATCTGGTCCCTGGTGGACGAAGAGGTACGCCGAGCCGGCGTCGGTGTGAGCTGCCACGATGCCGCCGACCGGGAGTCGCTCATCCGGGTCGGCCGGACGAGCCGGGGGCTGGACGTGCTCATGAACCGGGAGTACGTGTCCGCCGGTTTCCGGATACTCACGGGCGTGGTCGAACCTCACTTCATGGCCGGCGCCTCCGGGGGCCGGAAGAGCATATGCCCCGGTCTTCTGAACGTGGAGAGCGTGCAGGAGTTCCACGGACCGAGGGTGCTGGCCGACGAGCGGGCCGCTGATCTCATACTGTCCGGCAATCCCTGCCACGAGTTGTCTCTCGAGATAGCCCGCATGGCCACGCCGGACTTCATCCTCAACGCGACCATCTGCCGGGACGGCCGGGTGGCAGGCCTCTTCGCAGGCGACATGGAACGGGCGCACTTGGCGGCGGTCGATCATGTTCGCGATTTCGCCGAGGTCCCTCTGGAGCACAGCTACGATGTCGTCGTCACCCACGGGGGGCACGTAGGCATCAACCACTATCAGGCCGCGAAGGCAGCCTGCGGAGCCGCTCGGGCGGTCAGGGATGGCGGGTACATGGTGATCGTGGCCGACAACATCGAACCCGACCCCGTGGGCAGCGCCTCGTATCGCCACATGCTTGCTCACCATCGGGGGCTGGGCGAGGGGGAGATGGCGGCGCAGCTCGTTGCTGAGGCCGTCGCCCGAGCCTGTCGCTTGTCGGAGATGGAAGCGGGGCGACGACCGGCGATAGCCTGTCTGGCGGATGGTCCCCACGGTGTCCCGGTAGGTCCGGGCCCGGAACCGCTCGGCTAGCGGTACTTGACCAGCGTGGGATAGGGGTTGATGGCCGCCCCGCCGCCGGGGCGAATCTCGAAGTGGAGGTGTACCGCCCCGCCGCTCGCGTTGCCGGTGTTGCCTGCGTAGCCGATGACCTGTTCCGCGTCAACCCGCACGCTCGCTTTGACCCCGCTCGCGATCGACGACAGGTGTGCGTAGTAGTAGACGTTGCCGTCGTCACCCTTGAGGTGGATGGTGATTCCTCCCAACCCGGAATCCGTGGGATTGGTGCTGCGTATGACGCCCGCGACCACCGCTACCAGGGGCGTGTTGCGGGCGGTCATGATGTCGGTGCCCTTGTGGGTCCGGCCGCCGGAACGAGGCGCACCCCAGGTATCGACGAAGCTGTTCGGCCCCTGGACGGGGAAGACCCAGCCGGCGCTCGTATCAACGGACGAATCTGCGGACTTGGGCTTTGTGGTGCTGGTGGTCGTCTTGGGGGTGGTGACCTTCGTGGTGGTAGTGCTCTTCGCCTTCGTCGTGGTGGTGGTTGCGTTGCGCTTGGCCTCCGCCGCCTTCAGCGCCGCCGCCTTCTCGGCGGCGGCCTTCTCGGCCGCGGCTTTCTCGGCGGCAGCTTTCTCGGCGGCAGCTTTGGCCTCGGCCACCCTGCGAGCCTCCTCCTGACGCCTGCGCTCCTCTTCCTGCAGCGCCACCACGCGGGCGTGAAGCTGATTGTAGTCGTCCTTGGATTCCTCTAGGGCTTGGAGCGTCTCCTCCCGAGCTGCGACATACTGAGCGTTGTCTTGCTGCTCGGCCGCCTTCTTGTCGGCAAGCTCGGCGGCGAGTCGGTCCAGCTCTTCCAGCCTGCCCTCGACGGCGGTCACCAGCTCCTCGTCGGCCTGGGCGATATGGGTGACCATGGCCACCCGGTCGACCAGTTTGGTCAACGAGAGGTCGTCACCCGACAAGACCGCTCCGAGGAAGCTCAGGGCGTCGGAGCCACGACTCTTGTACATCTCGGCCAGACGCCCGGCCAGTTGATCCTGCAAAACGGCCAGTTCGTGCTCTGCGGCGGCGGTCTTGACCCGTACCTCTTCGACGCGAATGCGGGTGTCCTCGAGACGGGTCTCCGCGTCGGCCTGCTTCTGAGCCAGCTTGTCGAGACGAGCCTGCATCTCCTGCAGCTCCGCCTTGGCCTGCTTCAGCTCGGCCTGGGCCGAGGCGAGACTTGACGAGGCAGCGAGAGCAGCGTCGGCGCCAAGTGCAGGGGAGGGAAGAAAGGCGGCGACCAAGTTGCCGAAAAGGGCTGCGACCATCACCCAAGTGGCGATACGCGCTGCTCGTGACCTCAGGGCTCCGGACCACCCAAGCCTTCGCGGGCCGTCCGTGGCGCCCTTCCGTTTTACGTCAGGCGACATGGCGGGCAGTGTATCAGGAGCAAGCGCGACATGCCAGCTTTTGGGCTGCGGTATGCTTGGGGCCGGGTGCTTCGGCCGGAGCAAGATGCTTCCAGTGCAAGGAGGAGGGATGCCGTCCTTCGATGTAGTGAGCCGGGTCGACATGCAGGAGATGGACAATGCGGTCAACCAGGTGAAGAAGGAGATCGGGACACGGTTTGACTTTCGGGGATCCAAGACCAAGATCGATCTTGACCGCAAGGATGACAAGATCCTGATCCTCACAGAGGACGAGATGAAGCTGAGGGCCATCAAGGACATGCTGATCGCCAAGGCGGTGCGGCGGTCCATCGAGGCGGACGCCCTCAGCTTCGGGCCTGTGGAGAAAGCCGGAGGGGGCATGGTGCGGCAGACCATCACCATAACCAACGGTATCGACGTGGAGACCGCTCGAAAGGTGGTCAAGCTGATCAAGGAGACGAAGCTGAGAGTGCAGGCCGCCATCCAGGGCGACGAGGTCCGGGTGACCGGCAAGCAGCGGGATGATCTGCAGGGGATCATAGGCGCCTTGAAAGAGGCCGATCTCGGCGTGCCTGTCCAGTTCGTGAACTACCGCGAGTGAACCGCGAATTGGGAGTGTGAGTAGATGGAGATGAAAGGTTCGAGGACTGAGTTGAACCTCATGAAGGCCTTCGCCGGCGAATCGCAAGCCCGCACCCGCTACACCTTCTACGCCGCGGTAGCCGCGGAGGAAGGCTACATGCAGATAGCCAATCTCTTTCTCGAGACGGCGGACAATGAGCGGGCGCATGCTTTCGGGTTCTTCAAGTTGCTCGACGACGGCATGCCGGAATTCGCCGCGGCGTACCCGGCCGGCCCTGTCCACACCACCGTGGAGAATCTGCGTGCGGCGGCCGAGGGCGAGCGCTTGGAGTGGGGGACCCTGTACCCCGACTTCGCTGAGGCAGCTGAAGAGGAGGGTTTTGGGAAGGCGGCGGCAACCTTCCGCAAGGTATCCGAGGTGGAGAAGTACCACGAGCGCCGCTATCGGCGATTGCTGGCCAACGTCGAAGCCGCGAAGGTCTTCCGCAGAGACGGTCCCACATTGTGGAAGTGTCTGGAGTGCGGCTACGTGCACGAAGGGGCCGAGGCTCCCAGGGTCTGTCCCGTGTGCACCAAGCCTCAGCCCTATTTCGAGATCTACTGCGAGAACTACTGAGAGTCCCGTCGCCAAAGTCGATCGATAGTTGCAGGAGGGTGACGCCCGGCTGCCGGTAGGCTGCGGCCATGACCGGCATCCCGACAAGACGCCTTCTCGTATACGTCGCGGCAGGTCTGGTCGTGTTGGTGGTGGGCACGCTCGGCCTTGTTTCCATGCGGGGCGGCGCGGCATCTCCGGCAGACGGGGTGGTGGTGGAGGCAGTCGGGGCCGCCGGTTGGGGGTCTGAGAGTGCCACAGGAGTGACCGACGCCGCCGGGGCGGTGGTGTCCTCGACGACGACCACCGCACAGGCTCCGTTGATATACGTGCAGGTGGCAGGAGCCGTGCGCCGTCCCGGCGTGTACCAGGTTGCTCCCGACGCCCGCGTCTTCCAGGCTGTGCTGGAGGCCGGCGGATTCACCGAGGAGGCCGATCAGCAGGCCATCACGCTGGCGGCCCGGCTGAGCGACGGTTGTCGCGTCTACGTCCCTCGGGCGGGCGAGTCGGGCGCCGAGCCTGCGGTGTCACCGGAACTTGCCCCCGGGGACACAAGCGGCTCTGCCGCCGGAACGATCTCTCTCAATTCGGCCACCCTCGACGAGCTGGATTCCCTGCCCGGTGTCGGTCCCGCCATCGCCCAGCAGATCATCGCCTATCGGGAGTCCCACGGCCCCTTTGGCTCGGTCGACCAATTGACTGAGGTTCCCGGGATCGGTCCCGCGAAGCTCGAGCAGATCCGTCCGTTGATTGGGCTGTGAGGGCGGGGAGGAAGGCGGGATGCGTCCGCGCGGCGGGCGGAACAATCTGACCAGCAGGTTCGTCCGCCGAGCCGGTCTGGCACGGTTCACCACATGCGCGTGTGCTCTCGGCCTCTCGCTCTCGGCCGTCACCGGTTCTCATCCAGGGATCGCTCTCGCCGGCCTGGCCGTCTCTCTTATCGGGACGCTGGCCGGTCTGGCGTGGTCTCGGAGCCGTCTCCGGCCGGCACGGGGTTTTTCCCTGCTGGTGGCCTCAACACTGCTCGTCGGCCTGCTCGGCGGATACCTGGGTGGAAACATCCGAGTACTTGACCTTACGGACAGCGCTCTTCGCCCGCGCATCGGTGACATCGTCGAGGCGGAGTTGGTCATCACCGGCCCCGTGCAGTCACATGGAGGCTGGGAGAGCGCGACGGCGGAGGTCCTAAGAGTGGGGGGCGGATCCGGACTGGACGCCGCCGATCCGGCTGTCGGTGAGACGGTCCTGCTCGAAGTAGCCCGGGATGAAGGTACTCCAGGCTCATCGCTCGACCAGGGACTCATCGTCACCTTCAGAGGGTCCATCGAAGCGCCCCAAGGCCCGACGGCCTCGGGCTTCGATCAGGCTCGCCGGCTTCTGCACCAAGGCATCGCAGTGGTCCTCCGAGCCAACGGCGGGGATGCTCTTGGCGTGATCGGCCGCAGAGCGGGGGTCTCCGGCTGGTTTGATCGTCTGCGCTCCTCGGCGCGCGCCCACCTCAGCCGAGGGCCGGATGCCCGGCTCGATGAGGTGCTGCAGGGAGTGGTCATGGGGGATACCGCTGGGATCGATGAAGGCTGGCTGGAAGCCTTCCGGCGGTCCGGCACTGCTCATATGCTTTCGGTATCGGGTCTGCACGTGGCCAGCCTGGCGGCGATCATGATCGGCCTGGCTAGGCTGGCCCGGGCCCCAAGGGGAGCAGGTTTCCTGTTGGCGGCCGCGTCGGCCCTGATGATGATCCCCTTCGTGGGCGCTTCACCGCCGATAGTCCGATCCGCCGTGATGATCGTTATCGTCCTCGTCGGCCGCTGGATAGGGAGGGGCCGGGACCAGTGGCAGGTTCTGGCTCTGGCCGCGGTGGTGATCTTGGCGCTGAATCCGTTCGCCCTATTCGATGTGGGTTTCCAGCTTTCGTTCGCCGCGTTCGCCGGCATGGTCGCTCTCATCAGTCCTGTGCAGAGACTTCTCAAACGCCTGCCGGGCGCTATCGCCTCAAACATGGCTGTATCGATCGCCGCCACCGTTGGGACTGCTCCCGTCTCGCTGCTCGTGTTCGGCAGGCTCTCCCTGATCTCACCGCTCGCCAATCTGCTGGTGGTCCCCGTTCTTCCGGTGATCACCGGCCTGGGTCTGGCCGCCATCATCGTGGGCTTCGTCTGGGGCGGTCTCAGCACAGGGCTTGACTTCCTCGCCTCGCTACCCATGAGCTGGACGGTCCTTGTCTCCCGGATGTTTGCCGTTGCTCCCATCCTCGCCACCGCCGACCTTGGGCGGGCCGCGCTCGGGGCCGGGATGGGCGTGGCCTTGCTCCCGCCGTCCCTGGCGCTGCTCGGTTACGTAGTGAATACCCCTTTCGGTTTGTCGCTGCCCCTGTTCAGGCGTTCCGTGAGGTGGGTATGCGCGCACCGGCCGAGGCGACGCGGATTGGCGGCTACGGTGGCGGGGGCTGTGCTGGTCGGCGGGCTGGTGCTGGGCGGTGCCGTCTATCCATCCTTGGCGCAGGGCTTGGACTCGTTGCGAATGGTGGTCCCTGGCAACGGCTGGCCGGACAAGACCGAAGTGAGGGTGCTGGACATCGGTCAGGGCAACGCCGTCCTCGTGCGCACCGCCGGTCACCACGCGCTACTCTTCGACGGAGGTCCGGCCGGGTGCGAACTTGGCGATAAGCTGCGCTCCCTGGGAGTGCGAAAGCTCGATCTGTTGGTAATCTCGCATCCCCACGCCGATCACTTCGCCGGTCTGTTGGAGGCCGTCGACAGCCTGGATGTCGGTATGCTGGTCGACCACACGCAGGTGCTTGCCCGCGCCGGCCCGGCCGCCGGGTACGAGGCCGATGCCGGGGCGGCCGACCACGCAGAGGCCATACAATACCTGGAACTGCGCCGGCGCTTGGCCGCCGAGGGGTGCCGGTACCTTCTCGCCGCCGACGGGTCAACGGTGACGGCGGATGGTGTGGTGACGCGTTTCTACGCCCCTTCGCATCCCCTCGCTATGGTTGACGGTGTCCGGCCCTGGTCAGAGAGGGGCGCGGCTCCCTCGGGAGACGAGCTTAACGCTGCCTCCCTCGTGGCCGTCGTCAGCGTGGGGGCCATCGATGTACTGCTTCCGGGCGATGCCGAAGCCGCAATCCTGGAAAGGTACACACTGCCGGCCGTGGAGGCAGTGGTGGTACCGCACCACGGCAGCCGGGACGCCGTCTCCGAACGGATTGTGGCAACCTTGGGCGCGCGAGCGGCCTTCATCTCTGTGGGGGAAAACAACTACTTCGGCCATCCAAGCGGCGATACCGTGACCGCGCTGGAGCGCTCGATCCCGATCGTCTTGCGCACGGACGAGTCGGGTTGGATATCCTGTACGATTAACGGCAACGAGATGGTCATCACCACCGAGAGGAAACAGTCGCGGTGAGCAACGCTGCTCGCGCACACAGTGAAGGATTCGCCCATCACGCGGACTCCAGACCCCCGGGCGGGCGGGCGGCCCGGGGTCCGCTCAAACCAGCTTATCTCATCCTCGGCGACGATCTCCCCAAAGTCGAGGTCGCGCTGAAGCGTCTCAAGGCGCGGATCGTGGAAGAATCCGGCAGCGACCTCAACATCGACGAGTTCGACGCCTCGGTCGACACGGGTGCCCAAGTCGTGAATGCGGCCAACACCCTGGCCTTTCTGGGCGGCACGAGATTGGTTCTGGTCCGGCAGGTGCAGGCATGGTCAAGAGCCGACAAAGAGTCTGTCACGGCCTACCTCAGATCTCCGGCTCCTGACGCTTGTCTGGCCCTGGTGGCGGAGCGGCTGACTCCCGCGGACCCGCTGCGCGGTGCCATGGAGAAGCACGGTGAGGTGCTCGAGTATCCGGCCCCTGCGGAGGGGCAACTCCCGCAGTGGCTGGCGCAGGAGGCGGCTCGGCGGGGTGCGGTCCTCGGTCTGGCCGACGCCCGCCTGATGGTGCAGCGATGTGGCGACAACCAGAGCATCCTGCTGAGCGAGTTGGAGAAGCTGCAGATCTACGTTGACGACCGGCCGGTCACTGCCGAGGACATCCGGCTTCTCACCACCCCCACGGTGGAGGCGAGTATCTTCGACCTGCTCGATTCCCTGGCCTTGGGCAGAGGGTCGGCGGCATTCTCGGCGGCCGACGATCTGCTGGCCGCTGGGGAGAGGACGGAGGTGCTCTTCTACCGTATCCTCAGGCACTTCCAGCAACTGAGCCGGGTGGCGGCGATGAAAGACGAGGGGATGAGCCGCGAAGCCGTTCAGGCGGAGCTCAAGATGAAGACGTTTCCCGTGCGCAAGCTGATGGAGCAGTCGGCACTACTGGGCACGGACGGGATCTCGCGCAGGCTGGCCGTTCTCGCCGACACGGACGCCCGCATAAAAGGGCTGGGTACTCTCCCGGCGGAGATGGAACTGCAGCTGTGCCTCGGCCGGCTCCTGGCCGCGTGATCAACGCTCCGTTGTCGACGGGAGACGAACCCGCCGCAGGCGGGAAGGGCCTAGAGCTGGGAGAGGAGCCGCGCCACCCTCGACTTCTTCCGCGCCGCGTTGTTGCCGTGAATGGCGTTGCGGGCAGCGGCCTTGTCGATGGTGGAGGTGAGCTTCTTGGCTGTTTGAGCAGCGGTATCGGCGTCGCCGGCGGTGATGGAGTCTTTGAGGCGCCGGAAGTGCGTCTTGATCGACGACTTGTAGCGCAGGTTCTCCAACCGTTGCCGCTGAGCGATGCGCACCCTTTTCCGCTGCTGCTTGGTGTTAGCCAATCTTCATTCCTCCCGTCTTCCCTTCAAAGTCGCAGCAGTTTAGCATAGCCCTCGCACATGGGCAACGACACAAAGAGACGTCTCGCGACCGCCGCCGCCTTCCTCGTGCTGGCCACCGCCGGCTCCCGGGTCCTCGGCCTGTTTCGCGAGATCATCATGGTCTCGTATCTGGGACTGGGCAACGACATGGGAGCCTTCACGGTCGCCAACAAAGTCCCCAGCCTGCTGCGGACCCTCTTGGCCGATACGGCGCTGTCGGCTGCCTTCATCCCTGTGTTCTCGGGCCTGCTGGAGAAGGAGCGTCGCCGGGAGGCCTGGCAGGTCGCCTACACGGTCACCGTGCTGGCCACCGCGGTGCTGGGGGTTGTGACCGTTCTCGGGATGATATTTGCGCCACAGGTGGTGAAGGTGGTGGCTCCCGGTTTCAGCGGCGATCCGCAGATCGTGGCTCTCACCGTCCATCTCATGCGCGTGATGTTCCCAACGGTCGTGATCTTGGGCATCGCCGGCATCTTTATGGGCATACTGAACTCCTACAACCATTTCGCCCTGCCGGCCTTGGCTCCCATCGTCTGGAACCTGGTCATCATCGGCGTGGTCATGGCGTTCTCCGCTGGATACGGTTTCGAAGCCTTGGCCTGGGGACTCCTGATCGGTACGGTGGCGGAACTTCTGTTGCAGGTGCCCTCTGTGTGGAGACGGCGTTGGACGCGGGACCGCGACAGCGTCCCACCAGGTGGTGCCGCCCATGGCGCCGGCGAGAAGGCGGCGGTTGGTGGCGCGGACCGGCGCTCGCCCTACCGCCTGGCGCTGCGCAGCCCCGAGGTCCGCCGCGTCGGGCTCCTCCTCGGGCCGGTGATCCTTAGCCTGGGGATCATCAACTTCAATGCCTTCATAGATACGATCATTGCCACCCTCATTAGCATCCCGGCCCCCGCCATCATCGAGAGGGCCTTCCGCCTATTCCAACTGCCGCAGGGGATGTTCGCCATCGCCATCGGCACGGTCCTATTCCCCGCCTTTTCGCGCCACGTCGCAGCCAAGCGGATGGCGGAATTCCGCGAAGACCTCTCTACCGGACTTCGCCAGATCTTCTTCGTCACGCTTCCGTTCGCGGGATTCTTCGCGGTGCTTGCGGTCCCTACAGTGCGGCTCATCTACGAGCACGGCAAGGTCACCAGCGGTGACACAGAGCTGGTGGCCTCGGCCCTCATGTTCTTCAGTGTAGGCATGGCCTTCGTCAGCGTGAACACCCTGCTCAACCGGGCCTTCTACAGCATCCAGAAGCCCTGGGTTCCGCTCCTGACCGGAGTGGTCAACCTGGCGCTAAACGCCGGGCTGGACCTCCTGCTCTACAAGCCGCTGGGGGTGGGGGGCATCACTCTGTCCACCTCGCTGGTCAGCCTCTTCAACTTCTTCGGATTGATGGTGCTGCTCGGTCCGCGCATCGGCGGGGTCGACGCGAGAAGGGTCGCCTGGTCAGCGACGCGGGCCATCGTTGCCCTCATCCCACTGGCGGGGGTTGCCTACGGAATGTGGTACGGACTGGACGCGGCCCTTGGCCGGTCGCTGTGGGCGCAGGTCGTCTCGGTTTGCGTGGCCTACGCCGCGGGGGGCGCGGCCTACTGCCTGGCCGCCTGGGCCATGCGCATGCCCGAGTTGCGGGATGTGGTGAACGTTATCCGCCGCCGACGGGAGCCGCGCTCCACCGACGAGGTCATCGACCTCGAGGGCGGAGGGTAGAACCCCGCGCTCGTCGTCTGAGAGGCGCTACCTGGGCCATTGACCATAGGGGTCGTTTCAGGGGGACAAGTGTGGACGCTACCCCTCACACCAGACTCCGCGGCATTCTCGCCCGCGAGATGGACCGGGTACGCGAAGATCATGTGCCGCGCGGCTGCAGCATCAGTGCCGACGGCGGGCTGCCCAATGGCGGCGGGAGTGGTGAGGGCAGAACCGCACCTTGAATCGGTATACGGTCGCCTAGGAATCCGCTTCATCAAAGAAGTCGCTGTCAATTCTCACTACTCGTAGCACTTCGGCAGTGCTCACTCCTACACCGTGACGGACCATGAGACGCGCAAGCTCCGGGCCATCGATCAGAACGATCCGCTTCTTCACGGACCGGGCATAGTCCAGTGCTGGGCCGGTGAACTTATTGGTCGTGAAGAAGACACCCTTATCGGTTCCATGCTCATCGAGAGAACCGGCGAACTCGCGTATCAGTTTCACGTCGACCGGCGAGTTGTGGCGCTTGGCTTGTACTACCACTCGTTCCAAGCCGAGCGTGTCCTCCTTGATCACGCCGTCCAGCCCGCCATCGTGACTGCGACTCGTGAGGCTCGCCCTTTGGGGATCTGACCCACCGTAGCCCATGGCAGTGAGGACCTGAAGGACTATGCCTTCGAAGCGCAGCGGGTCGACGAGTCTGAGTCGCTCGAGAACATCAGCCGCGATGTGGGTCTGCATCTCCGCATGGGCGGCGTTCAGCCGTTCTTCTGGAGTTAGGCCCACGTCTGGAACGACGTCGGCGCCATCGCTCTGGCGTCGACTCCGTTCACTGAACTCCCGGTACTCGGGATACCGCTCCAGTGCCTTGGTGTTGAGCGCATTGGGATTCTCGGCTAGGAGCGCACGCCCGCGATCGGTGATCACGTACTTGCCGCGGGTCGGTGATTCGATGACGCCGGCACGCTTGAGGTAGTGCAGCGCCCAGAGGATGCGGTTGCGATAGCGGCCCATGGCGCCGCTGGGTAGCATCTCCGCCTGAACGTCGCGCGTGATCCTAAGCTGTCGGGCGACTGCATCGCTTACCTCGCCTGGGGGACGAACGGCGCCGTCGGAGAGCGAAGATAAGACCGGCAGCATCAGCGACTCAAAACTCGGTACGGCCATGCGCGCCTCCTGCTCAACTGCATGACGTCGTTAGTCAAGACTACCAGGAATACATGCCAAGCCCGTAGGCCAGGCAAGCTCAATTGGCTTTGCCCCGTTCGTGGGGCGCTCGAGCGCGCTAGAATACGTCCCCCATGGGACGCTTCGATCACATCCGCAACTTCTCGATAATCGCGCACATCGACCACGGCAAGTCGACCCTGGCCGATCGCATCCTCCAGATCACCAACACGGTGGCCGAACGGGAGATGCGCGAACAGGTTCTCGATCGCATGGACTTGGAGCGGGAGCGGGGCATCACCATCAAAGCCCAGGCCGTCCGCATCTACTATCACGCTGAGGACGGACGCGAGTATCAATTCAACCTGATCGACACGCCGGGCCACGTGGACTTCACCTACGAGGTATCGCGGAGCCTGGCGGCGTGCGAGGGGGCCATCCTGGTGGTCGACGCCACGCAAGGGGTGGAGGCGCAAACTCTGGCCAATACCCTTCTTGCTCTCGAGAACGACCTGGAAATAGTCCCGGTGCTCAACAAGATCGACCTTCCCGGCGCTGAGCCTGACAAGCGGGCCGATGAGATCGCCAGCGTGATCGGGTGTCCGCGTCCCGACATCCTGATGATCTCGGCCAAGACGGGCGAGGGCGTCCCCGCCGTGCTCGAGGCCGTGGTGAAGCGGATCCCGCCACCCCAGGGCGACGCAGCCGGTTCTCCGCGGGCTCTCATCTTCGACTCGGTCTACGACCAATACAGGGGAGTGGTGGCGTTCGTGCGCGTTCGCGACGGGAGCTTTCGCAAAGACGACCCCCTGCTGGCCATGGCCACCAGACGCCGGAGCGACATCGAAGAGGTGGGCATCTTCAGCCCCGACATGCTCAAGACCGAGGTGCTTCAGGCCGGTGAGGTCGGCTACATCATCCCCGGCATCAAGGAAGTGGCCGATCTGCGGGTGGGCGACACGCTCACCAGCGCGCAGCGTCCGGCAGCGGAGCCCCTGCCCGGGTATCGAGAAATAACGCCCATGGTCTTCTGCGGACTCTTTCCCATCGAGGGCGAGGACTACCCCGAGCTGCGCGACGCGCTTGAGAAGCTCAAGCTCAATGATGCCTCGCTCCACTACGAGCCGGAGACGTCGAAGGCCCTAGGTTTTGGCTTCCGTTGCGGGTTTTTGGGCCTGCTCCACATGGAGATAATCCGCGAGCGTCTGGAGCGGGAGTTCGGTCTCGATCTGCTTGCGACCACGCCCAGCGTACGTTACGAGATCGAGCTGTTGACCGGAGAGGTGCTCCCCATCAGCAACCCCGTGGAATTCCCCGAGGCTGAGTTGATCCGGGAGGTGCGAGAGCCCTACATCGCCGCCACCATCCTCGTCCCGGCGGAGTACGTCGGGCCGGTCATGGAGCTATGCAACGACAAGCGCGGGCGGTTTGCCCACATGGTGTACCTGACGGCGGACAGGGTCCGGTTGGATTACGACCTGCCGCTTGCCGAGATCGTGCTCGACTTCTTCGATCTGCTCAAGACCCGAAGTCGTGGATACGCCAGTCTCGACTACGAGCTGAAGGACTATGAACCCGGCGACTTGGTGCGCCTCGACATCCGCATAGCCGGCGAGGTGGTCGATGCCCTCAGCCTCATCGTGCATTCCGACCGCGCCTACACCATCGGCCGAGGTCTGGCCGAGCGTTTGCGCAAGAAGATCCCCCGGCAGTTGTTCGAAGTGGCCATTCAGGCGGCGGTGGGCAGTCGGATCATCGCCCGGGAGAGCGTAGCCCCGCTCCGCAAGGACGTGCTGGCCAAGTGCTATGGAGGCGACATCACCCGCAAGCGCAAGCTGCTGGAGAAGCAGAAGGCGGGCAAAAAGCGCATGAAGATGGTGGGGACGGTGGAGATTCCTCAGGAGGCATTTCTGGCCGTCCTCGACCTGGGCGAGGGGAAAGAGGGCAAGAAATGACCGTCGAATACATCGTCCTGGGGGTCTTGTTGATTCTCATGGGCCTCGCCCAGACCTGGCTGCGTCACGGGCCGGGGGCGAAGAAGTTGCGGGACGATCAGCAGACTGGTCAACGGCGCTCCTCAGGCGTGCGCAGCGGACGCGCCTGGGAGGCCTGGACGGCGATCCTGGGCGGCGTGGGCGTCGCGCTTGGAATCGTCCTGGTAGTCCTGGGAGCGCTCGGGCGCTGATTCCTATCCCGCACCGCTGCAGGAGGCGCATGTCTCGGTGATCCGGCACCTCTACGTCCACATCCCGTTCTGCCGCTCACGCTGCGCCTACTGCGATTTCGCCTCCGAACCGCTGGCGCCCCATGACCGGGCCGGGCGGGTGGAGCGGTATCTCGCAGTGCTGCGCAGGGAACTTCGCAGCCACCTTTCCGAGCGGGCGGACGGGGTTGGGGAAGGCGACCTTTGGCTGCCGCTGAAGAGCGTCTACCTGGGCGGAGGCACGCCAACGGCGCTCCCGGCAGATGATCTGCTGGAACTGGTGCGCGATCTGGCGGCGCTGCAGCCCGGCGAGTTCACTGTGGAGGCCAATCCGGGCACCATCGACGCTTGCCTGCTCGAAGGGCTGGCGGCGGCAGGGGTAACCAGGCTTTCGTTGGGGGTGCAGTCGTTCGCGCCGGCGCTGCGCGCGGCGCTCGGCCGGCGGGTGTCGCAGAAGGAGATCGACGGGGCGATCGCGGCTCTCGGTGGCACCGGCTGGCGGGAGTGGAACCTCGATCTGGTGTTCGGCATACCGGGGCAGAGCTGGTGCGAGGCTGTCGCCGATCTTGAGGCCGCGGTGGCGACAGGGCCGGCCCACATCTCGCTGTACGATCTCACGTACACGCCGGCCTTCCAACGGCGGGTCGAGGCCGGACTGGGCGCCGGGGCCCGCCGGGCCGCCGGCGCCTTCGCCGAGCAGTACTACGCGGAAGCCGCCGCCTGTCTGGAGGCTGCCGGCTACGACCGCTACGAGGTGTCGAACTTCGCCCTGCCCGGCCATGAATGCCGGCACAACCAGGCCTACTGGCGGGGCGACGACTACGTGGGCATTGGGGCCGCCGCCGTGTCCACGGCCGGCGGCGAACGGCGCACCAACCCGCGGTCGGTCGCCGGCTACCTGGCCGGTCATTCTCCCCAGATCGAGCGGCTTTCCCCCGCGACGCGGCTCTGGGAAAAGGCCATGCTGGGACTGCGGACGAACGAGGGGATCGACGAGGCAGCGGTCCTTCCGGTCCTGGACATCGCGGCCCGGGACCGGCTTCTCTCCCAGGGCTGCGTGGAGCGGCGTTGTGGTAAACTCCGCTTGAATCCAGGGTTTTTGGATACCAGCAACACGGTCATCTCGGCTCTTTTGGTCATGCCCGAGGAGTCATAGTCCAGACCGCCGGCGGGCGATGGCACTCACAGAACGACAACGTACGATCCTCAACGCCGTCACGGAACGATACATCGGTAGCGGAGCGCCGGTGCCTTCAAAGGAGTTGGCCGGCGCCGCCGGGCTCAGCGTGTCGTCCTCCACGGTGCGGAACGAGTTCGCTCTTCTCGAGGAGAAGGGGTACCTGACCCATCCCCACACCTCCGCCGGCCGGGTCCCCACCGACCTTGGCTACCGGGAGTTCGTCGACCATCTCATGAGCGGGGCCCTCACCCGCCCGGGAGCGCGTCCGGGCGCCCGCCTCGGGGCTGCGGCGGCCGTCCAGCCCGAGGAACTGGCCGGCGAGATAGACACAGTCCTGCGCCAAGCGACCGACGCGATGTCGCGGGCGACCAACCTGCTGGCTCTTGCCCTGGCTCCCCGGGTGAGCGGGGCCCGTCTCTGCCATGTCGAACTGTTGACCCTTCATCCTACGCAACTCATGTATGTGTTCATCGTGTCTACGGGCGGGGTGATGAAGGGTGTGATCGAGTGGCCGCGCGCCGTGGATCCCGGCCTGGTGGAATGGGCGCGCACCTATCTCAACGAGACGCTCAACGACCAGACGCTCACCGCCCGGCTGATCCGGCGGGCGCTCGACAATCCCGAATTGAGCGTTCAGGAGGCCGGGTTCCTGAGGGCGCTGGCGCCGGCGTTCGAGAAGCTGGTGGACGAGCATTACCAGGAGGAGCTGTTCGTGGGCGGTGCCTCACGTCTGTTGAGCGAGCCGCGGCCGCAGGACGTGTCGTCGCTGCGCGATCTGCTCCGCCTGCTTGAAGAGCGCTTTCTCCTGCTCGGGGTGCTGCGGGTCGCTCTGGGCACGGGGACGGTGGTCGTGCGGATCGGAAGCGAGCACGAGGCCATCGCGCTCCAGCCCTTCTCCGTCGTCGCTGCCAGCTACGGGCTTCCCCAACGGCGCCTGGGAACCGTCAGTCTGGTGGGACCCACCCGCATGGACTATGAAACCGCCATCGCTACCGTTCACGAGACGGCTCAGCTGCTGTCTGAGCTGGTCGGGGAACGCTACGAATGAGACGTGAGTAGATGAAACGAGATTACTACGAGGTGCTTGGGGTCGCCCGCGACGCCGATCTTCAGCAGATCAAGAAGGCCTATCGCAAGCTGGCCCGGGAGCATCATCCCGACGTCAACGGCGACGATCCCCAGTGCGAGGAAAAGTTCAAGGAGGCCACCGAGGCGTACGAGGTACTTTGCGACACCGAGAAACGCGGCCTCTACGATGCCTACGGGCACGAAGGACTGCGCCGCGGCGCCGGCGGCGCCGGCGGCTTCGGTTTCGACGGGTTCCCGGGGTTTTCCGATCTCTTCGAGAACCTCTTCGGCACGTTCGGTGGCGGCGCGTTCGGTGGGGCGGGCCCCTTCGGGGGTGGCCAGTCGGCGGGACCGGCAGGGGGAGACGATCTGGCGGTGGAGGTCGAACTGACTTTGGAGGACGCCGCTTTCGGAGTGGAGAAAGAGATCGTCTTCAAGGCTCAAGGTGTGTGTCCCGCCTGTGAGGGCGCGGGGACGACCGATCCCTCCTCAGTGAAGACGTGCTCCGAGTGCGGCGGCCATGGCCGCGTGCGTACCGTGCGCCGTACCATGCTGGGTCAGTTCGTGCAGACCGGCCTCTGTCAGCGTTGCTCGGGGATGGGGCAGGTGATCGAGTCTCCTTGCGCGGAATGTCGGGGCTCCGGCCGCGTGTTCACCGAGCGCAGAGTCACTGTTCAGATCCCGGCAGGCATCGATTCGGGCCAGCGCATCCGGGTTTCCGGGCGAGGAGGCGCGGGTGAACGGGGAGCTCGAGCCGGCGACCTC
>Ga0068713_1002694_pt1 | contig 17180 bp, 9 predicted proteins | sample MTBAKSrepl2MetaG_FD_62223 | JGI IMG/M metagenome (GOLD analysis project Ga0068713, IMG submission 62223) | Enrichment culture microbial communities om Arthur Kill intertidal strait, New Jersey, USA, that are MTBE-degrading - MTBE-AKS2 (Arthur... | ecosystem: Environmental > Aquatic > Marine >...
AAGGAATTTCGTTTCTCGCTGCAGGTCACGCGCATTCACATGAGCGGTACAGGAGCAACCGAGAATGAACGGTCAACTGATACGCCGTCATGACTTAGATAATCGGACCTTAGCCAGGGGCGAATGAGGTAACGTGAAGGTGATGACCGCGCAAGGCGATGACAAGAAAAGCAAGCTCTTACGGGAGCTCGCAGGCAGCGATTGCCTTCCTTCGCTGTCACCCCTGCTCATCCAGCTGCTGGAGCTGGCGGCGGACGAAAGCAGCTCGGCGTCCGATCTCGCCCGCATCATCGAACAAGATCCAAGCCTGGCCGCGCGTCTGATTAAGATGGTCAACAGCGTGCACTATTCCCGCCGAAAGACTATTTCCTCTCTTTCCCAAGCCGTTGTTATGATCGGTTTTAACAAATTGAGAGTCATGGCCTTGAGCATTTCCCTGCGGGACACCTTTCCGTTGGGCAAAGTCGGAAACATGGACTACGAATACTTTTGGAAATCGTCCCTGTATCGGGCCCTTATCGCTCAAGGCTTTGCTCAAGCTCTGCCCGCATCGAGAGCCGTGAGCGATGATGAGGCTTTTACCGCGGGACTCATACTCGAAATAGGCCTCCTGATGCTGTACCGAATCTGCCCCGGTCCTTTGAAAGATTCGTTTCCGGGGGCAAATGCCCTGATGAATGAAATCTTGACCTGGGAAGAACAAAATCTTGGTATTAACCATCGGGAAATCGGACGCACCATTTTCAATCGCTGGCATTTTCCACCGCAAATAGTAGAAACTCAAAAACACTTCGGACCTGATGCCTTGGTGGAGGCCCAATCCGATCTATGCAAAATAGTGGAGCTTGCCAGATGCTCCGCGCAAGTTTTGCTGGGTAAGGCAGGCAATTTCGAAATCATCCAGGAGGCAGCTCAAAGGCTGGAATTAGACGCCGCCAGGGTGAACGAAATTTTGTGCTCGACGTTTACCAGAGTCGAAGCTGCTGCCGAGCACCTGCGACTGAAAGTCGATTCCAATCAAGACATCCTGGAAGTCATGGAAAAGGCGAATCGCGCTCTTGCAAAGATGAACGGCTCCCTGGAAACCAATCTCGGCAAGATTGTCGGATTCTTTGCCGATTATGAAGAGTCCGATGCGAAAATGGCGGCAGATATCGCCCAGGAACGCCAGAAAGCCATCAAAGACGTTCTTGATGCCGTGGCCCACGAGATAAGAAATCCCCTCATGGCGATTGGCGGCTTCGCGCAGAGGATGGCGCAGGTCGTGGAGAGCGACAGCAACCTGCTCAAGTATGCCGATATCATTGTGAGGGAATCCGGTCGGCTGGAAAATGTGCTCAATGAGGTCGTTTCCTTTTCCCAAAGTTATGACCCTTCCTTTTCTAAGGGCAACCTCATCCAAACTCTTGACGAAGCAATTCAGGAGCTGGCAGTTCTATTGAACCGGAATGACATTGAACTAATCCGCAACTATGAAGGAGCCCCGCTCATAGTCAACATGGATTCGAAAGCCATAAAAAAAGCCCTCCAGCAGCTTCTTGAGGCTCTTGTCCAGCTCATTGAAAAAGAAGAACGGAAGATCTGGATCGAAATTCCCCATAGCGGCTCGACCGATCGAGTTAAAATCTCCATTTACGGCAAGGGAGAGGCGGTGCCGACTGATGTGCAAGAGATGCTTGCCGGTCTCGACTTCTCCTCGAAGGTTTTCGGGCTGGGCTTTGGGCTTCTGCTTGCATGGAAGACCCTGGAAGCTCACCATGGTCAAATAGAGCTAAAAAGTGATAATCAAATCAACCAGTTCGTCATCTACCTGCCCGTTGGCCCGGAAAATGGGCACGGCATCCATTAGTAAAACTCTTCCACCGATCTTTCCCATCAGTTGCGGGATAAGACAAACTGCTATTGTCTCAGCCATTTTTTTGTCATACCGTGTGATCCTGACTCAAAATGGTGCCTTGAAGACATTACACTCTTTTTCAATAGGGGCACGTTAAATGACGCTCAGGAAGAAAATGTTGCTCACTTTCGGCGCTTGCGTCGTTATTTTGATTTTATGCGCCTACACTGCCGCTCGCCTGACTTTTTTCAAAAGTTTGACAGAGCACGAACACAGCATGATGCGCGAGAACGTGCATGCTCTGCTGACGGTGATTGACAGTTCTCAAAAGAAGCTGCAGAGCGTTGCCGGCGATTGGGCGCCCTGGGATGAGACCTACAATTTCGTGCAGACTCTCGACCCCCGGTTCGTTGAGCAAAACCTGATGGATGAAACTTTTATCAATCTTGGCATCAACCTGATGCTGTTCATCGACCCGTCCGGGACCATTCGATACAGCAAGGCCATGGATTTGGGGAGCGAGAAAGAGATCGCAATACCGGATGATCTCCAGCAGCGTCTGCTGAAGGATAGCCGGCTGCTCGACTACAAAACTCACCAGGAGAGAAACAAAGGGCTTCTGATGCTGCCTCAAGGCCCCTTGTTGGTGGGCGCCGCTCCCATTGTCACCAGTCTGTTTCAAGGGCCCGTGCGAGGTACGTTGATCGCAGGCCGCTTTATAGATGAACCGCTCTTGAAACAATGGGCGGATACGATCAATTCGCCGATTCGTTATACCCCCTGGGAGAGTGACTCCGCTCCAAATGACGGCCTCGCCCGAGCGAATGTCGAAGCGGAGCAATCCGCTATTTGGGTTCGCGTTCCAAACACCGACACCATTGCCGGCTTCGCAATGTTGAAGGACACTTACGGTCATCCCGCCATAGTCTTTGAGATCGAGAAACCGCGTGTCATTTACCGGCAAGCACGCAGCACTCTTTTTATATACAGCCTGTCCATATTGATCGTGGCACTGCTGATCGGATCGGCTTTTTGGCTCCTGTTGGACCATCAGGTGCTGACCAGGCTCGCCAAGCTGGCCAAGAATGTTTCACACATCGCTCAGCACAAGTCTTTCCAGGAACGTCTCTCATTCAAAAAGCAAGACGAAGTCACTCAAGTAGCGACCTCCATCAATGATTTGCTGGCTGCGTTGGAAAGGACCACGAACGGGCTTCTTAGCCGAGAAAGAGACCTGCAGTCCATTTTAACGGGCACTCCCGTGGGGATACTATTAATCGATGCGGAAACAGGGAAAATAACTTGGGCGAATCCAAACGCCCTCAAGATGATTGGAAAATCCGAGCTTGAGATCGATTGCCATCTTTGCGGCGGTCTCACTGACCCGGAAGCAGATCGGCAACGCCATCTCCCGGATCTCGACCAAGCAGTAGATACGGAGGAGCAACAGCTTTTGCGCGCAGACGGAACAATACTCCCCGTTTTGAAAAGTGTTGCACAGGTTACTTACCAGGGGCGGTCGCATCTCTTGGAGACCTTTCTCGACCTCAGCGATCGCAAGCGCCTGGAGTGTGAACTGCAAAGAGCCCAAAAAATGGAGACCATTGGTTTGCTTGCCAGTGGAGTGGCTCATGACTTAAACAATATTCTGACCGTCCTGATCGGCTATCCGGAACTTATTCTCACATCAATTCCAGCCGATCACGAGCTCATAGAGCCGTTGAGCGAATTAAAACGCTCTTCAGAAAAAGCAGCCAGGCTGGTAGAGGATCTCTTGAATCTGGCGCGCAGAGGGGTTCCAACGAGTGAGGTTGTAAGCCTGCAAAAGATAATTCAGGAGTATCGGCTTTCTGCCCAACAGCAGCAACTCGAGAAATTTTCCCTTGATGTCCAGTTCGAGTGGCATCTGTCCGAAGGGAGTGAAATGATAGCAGGGTCTCCGATTCACCTGAGCAAGGCATTGATGAATTTGGTCGTAAATGCAGCGGAAGCCATCGTGGGAAAAGGTAAAGTCAGTGTTTCCAACGAAGTGCGCAAATTGGAGCAAGGCATCAAGTGTTATGAAACTATCCCACCGGGAGACTACGTTGTTCTGTCCGTTGCGGACACCGGCAGCGGCATTAAGGCACAAGACTTGCCAAAGATTTTCGAACCGTTTTACACCAGTAAGGCAATGGGGAGAAGTGGCACAGGGCTCGGAATGACGGTAGTCTGGAATGCCGTCAAGGATATGGGTGGTTATATCGATGTAAAGACCGCCGAAGGCAGAGGATCGACTTTCGATCTCTATTTCCCGATGAGTAGGAGGGAGTACGTGCCTCCTCCTCAGCCCGCCCCTGCTGAAGATCTAAAAGGCGCCGGGGAGAAGATCCTGGTGGTAGACGACTTGCCCGAACAACAAAAGATGGCTCGAGCCATTTTAGAGAGATTACGTTACCAGGTGGCGACGGTTTCCAGCGGTGAAGAAGCTATTGAGTATTTGCGGAGCAATTCTGCCGCATTACTTTTACTGGACATGAACCTCGGAACGGGCCTCGACGGCCTGGACACCTTTCGAGAAATCCTCAAATTCCGTCCCGACCAGCAGGTCATTATTGTTACCGGTTTCGCTGAAACCTACAGAATTAATGAGATGCTTAAGCTGGGTGCGGCATTCCACCTCCAAAAACCCTATGGCGTCAAGAACCTTGGAGAGGCAGTGAAAACAGTCTTGCAAGGCCGAAGCGTCAATGATGTTCAGCTGTGAATCTTCATGCGGCATCCCGGGTCTTTTTCTGTTAGAGGAGGAGCTGTGGTATGCAAATTGTTTTTTCATGGAAATGGTTCAGACTAAAAGAAAGAATGACCAATTTCAGCTGAGTAGGGTTGCAATCAAGGTTCCTGACGCGGCTTGCTGCCGGACGAGGTTACCCATCTAAAAAGGCCGAAGGTGAGCACATCGGCGGCGAGCGATCCAATTGTTTCGATGGTTTTGCGAAAGGGGGTGTTGCGGATAAACCGCCAGCGGCTGTCCTCCAAATCGCGTTCAGGCTTTTGGATGTTATGCAGAATAGGTGGTTTCCACTTCTTCAAGCTCCAGGCGTGAACTCTTTGCCATCCCTCTCCGGTAGGAATGACGTCGGTGATATAATCGATCATCACCTGTCCGCCATCGAAAACCTTGCTGGTCATCTTTTCCCCGGACGTAAAGTTGCCAATAGTTGCATCGGGCACCGTTTCAGCAACATTCCAGGCAGCGAGGAGAGTGTCCTCCGCCATATGATTGACGCCTGCAGGCACGCCCTTGAGAAGATCATCAACCACAGCTTCTTTAAGCTTCAAAAAAGAGAATTTGAGACGCTCTCGAAAACCTTTTGGCTCTGCCTCACCGTCGGGACGCCAGGTTCCGAACGATAGAAAGCTTCCCAGATCTTTAAAAAAGTCGCCAACGGCTGCAAGGACGCCTCTTTTCCTGCCTTCTTTGATTTCCCCCTGCTCATCCCGATAGCAGAACTTGGAGCCCAGAAAAAAATCGGCGAAAAAATTCCTGACATTGCCGAAAGCGTCGGCAACATCCTTGCTTAACCTCTGGGCAAACGAGGAGGAGCCGGCAGGCTTCATTTCTCTTGCGTCCAGGTTGTAGCGATCTCCTCCGGGATTGCTGAGCAACTGGTCGTCGATATATTTTTGCAGACCTGATAGCGGCTTTGGAGTTGGAGCGTTCGCCTGATAAGCAGAAAGAGCGGTTTGCATTGAAGTTTTGGCGGGTAATGAAGGCGCCTCCCGGTTCAGATAGAAATAAAAACCAGGGCGATCCACCGCTTTTTTGTCCGCAGCAAGCAGAAGCTCCTGTTCCAGAAGAGGGGCAAATTTTGCCCCGTTATCGCGAATGACCTGAATTTCTTGCCCGCCTTCTTTGCCGCTTGCCTGGTCTATTGCTTGCAGTTTCATAGCCTTCCCGGGTAAAGAGATTTCGATTTCACATGGTGTGAATGCACAGGTTGTGCCAAACTACGGTATTGTAACTTCCTAATCGACGAAATTGCCTTCCAAACCAACTTGCTGGCGCTGAATGCCGCAGTGGAGGCGGCACGTGCAGGCGAGGCTGGCGCCGGTTTTGCGGTGGTGGCCGATGAGGTCCGAAATCTTGCCATGCGTGCCAGCGAGGCGGCCAAGAACACGGCCGATCTTATTGATGGCTCCTTCAAAAAGATTCGCCTTTGCGACTGACAGCTTTTAACTCGACAGAGTTTGGCTATCATTTACAGCCTTACATGGGATATAGTAACGGCGATGCGACAGGAGGGGAACCCGGGTCAGGCGGAGTGAGGAGGTGAAATGGCTGTCAGCGAGAAGAGCAAGGAAGAGAGTCTGCAGCTGGGAGGCGATAAATACAAGCTCCTGTTCGAGCTCACTGCCGACGCTTTGTTTCTCCATGATCTGGAAGGCCGATTTGCGGATGTGAACCAGAGTGCGTGTGAGAGTCTCGGGTACACACGGGACGAGCTCCTGCAACTCCCTTTCGCCAGCATTGTCAAGGATGGGGAACCGGAAGCTTTGGGCCACTTGTGGAACAGGGTGATACAGGGTGAGAAGATCACCGTGCGGGGCCTCCACCGGCGCAAGGATGGGACCTCCTTTCCCGTAGAAGTGCATCTCAGCCCCTTTGTATATGGCGAAGCCTCCTATATCCTGGCGTCGGCCCGTGACATTTCCGAAAGTCAGCGAATCGAAAACGCCCTGCGCACCTCGGATGCCTTACTCAACAGCATTATCGATCAGAGCCCCTATCCCATGTGGATTGCCGACCATCAAGGCATCCTTATCCGGATCAATCGGGCTTGTCTGGACTTATTGCACCCGGAAGAGGAACAAGTCGTCGGCAAATACAACATTTTTGAGGACAGTATTGTTGCACAACAAGGGCATGCACCTCTGCTGCGACGTGTCTTCGAGCATGGCGAATCGGTTCGCTTCGAGCTCCAGTATGACAGGTCACGACTCAAATACCTCGAATCAGGACAGGCCGCCGTTGCGACCCTCGATGTCACGGCCTTTCCCATTAAGGATGGGAGGGGCAGAATCACCCATGCAGTGGTCCAATTCATGGATATCACCCAGCATAAGCAGGCAGAAGAGGCGCTGGCCAGGGAGAAAGCCTTCAGCGAAGCGATACTCGATAGTCTTCCCGGCACTTTTTTCCTCATTGACGCCCAGCTCAGCCATCTGCGCACGAACACCTCCGGAATGGCTATCTCCGGATACTCATGGGCGGAAATGTCGCAGATGCGCGCCCTCGAATTCATTACCGAGGAGGATAGACCGGCCGCACAACAAGCTATAGAAGAAGTCTTTGCCAAAGGCGAAGCTGCCGTTGAAGCGCGCATGCAGACAAAAGACGGCAGGAAAATCCCTTTCCTGTTCACGGCCAGGCAGTTCCTCGTTGACAATACGCCTTATCTCTTGGGGACCGGCCTGGATGTCACGAAGCTCAAGGAAGCGGAGGATGCCTTGCGGGAAAGCGAGGAACGCTACCGCAGCCTTTTTCAAAACAACCATTCGGTGATGCTGCTTATTGATCCGGCCACCGGGGCCATCATGGACGTCAACCCCGCGGCCTGCAAATACTACGGGTTCTCCCGGGAAGAACTGTTAAGCAGAAAGATCACCGACATCAATATCCTTGCTCCGACGCAGGTGTTTCAGGAAATGGAAACCGCCCAGACGGAGAAGCGGAATCAGTTTGAATTCCGGCATCGCCTGGCCGGCGGGGAAATCCGGGATGTGGAGGTCTTCTCCGGTCCCATCCGGATTCAGGACAAGGAGTTATTGTATTCCATCGTCCACGACATAACGGCGCGCAAGCAGGCGGAAACCGCCCTGGCCGAAAGCGAGCACCGGTTTGCGGTGTTTATGGATCACCTGCCGGCCGCTGCCTTCATCAAGGATGAAGCCGGCCGGCTCTTATTCGCCAACCATTACCTCAAGGAACTGTTTGGCTGGCAGGAATGCATCGGGAAAAATACTGCCGAACTGCTCTCCCCCGAGTTTGCCGAGCGTATGATGGCGGATGATCAACGAGTGATGCGAGAAGGGCTGATGGTGATTCCGGAAAGAATCACCGATATCCGGGGAGTCGAACACTTCTTCCAAACGTATAAATTTCCCATTACAGTGGAAGGCTCTCCCGGCTTGCTGGGAGGGATCGCCGTGGATGCTACCGATAGCAAGCGCATGGAGCAGGCGTTGGAAAAACGCCTGGTGGCCTTGAGCCGACCCCTGGATGAGGTGGCGGACATCGACTTCAATGATCTCTTCAACCTGGAGGATATTCAGCAGATACAAGATTTATTCGCCCGGATCACCGGGGTGGCTTCCCTCATCACGGCCCCGGATGGCACCCCTTTGACCCAGCCCAGTAATTTCTCCCGATTTTGCCGGGATATCGTCCGCAGGACGGAGTTGGGGCGCCAGCGATGCGCCTTCTCCGACGCCATGCTGGGCTGCTGTAATCCTGACGGTCCCACCGTGCAGCACTGCCTGAGCGCCGGGCTATGCGGCGCCGGCGCCAGTATCACGGTCGGCGGTAAACACGTTGCCAATTGGCTGATCGGTCAGGTGCGGGACGAACTGCAGAGTGAGGAGCGCATCCGGGAGTATGCCGGCGCAATCGGAGTCGATGCAGATGAATTCCTTGCAGCGTTCGGCGAAATCCCCATCATGCCGGCAGAACAGTTTAACCAGGTGGCCCGGGCACTCTTCGTTTTTGCCAATCATCTCTCGGCCATGGCGTATCAGAATATCCAGCAGGCGCGATTTATCACGGAAAGTCAGCGGGCCGAAGAGGCGCTGCGGGTGAGCGAGCAAAAATATCGTTCCCTTTACCAGGAATTTCAGGGGATCTTGAATGCTATCCCCGATGTTCTGTCCCTGCTGTCTCCGGAAATGAAAATTATTTGGACAAATGCGGCGGCCGCCGGGGAAATGGACCCGAGAATGTCGGATAAGATGGATCAAGCTTGTTATCGATTACGACATGGTCGAGCAACGCTTTGTGAAGTGTGCATTGTGAAAGAGTGTTTTGCTTCCGGCAAGTCAACATCAGGGGAATCGACAACTCCCGATGGAAAGATCTTTGAACTGCATGCCTCACCCCTCTTTGGCGACCAGGGAGAGGTGAAGGGAGTCATTGAGGTGGCGCGCAACATTACCGAGCGCAGGCGACATGAGGAAGAGCAGGCCAGGCTGGAAGCCCAGATGCGGGAAGTTCAGAGGCTGGAGAGCCTGGGCGTCCTGGCCGGCGGCATCGCTCACGACTTCAACAACCTGCTCATGGCCATCTTGGGAAATGCCGATCTGGCGCTGCTATCCCTGTCTCCCGCATCGCCGGCCCGTCCCAATGTGGAAAGGATTGCCCAGGCATCGCAGCGGGCCGCCGATTTGTGCGGCCAGATGCTGGCCTACTCGGGCAAGGGTCGGTTCGTGGTCGGCCGCTTCGACCTCTCGGAGATCGTTCGGGAAATGACCCAGATGCTGGAAGTCTCCATATCCAAAAAAGCTGCGCTGCGCTACTCTCTCGGCGCCGATCTCCCGCCGGTGGAGGCCGATGCCACCCAACTGCGCCAGGTCATCATGAACCTGATCACCAACGCCTCCGAGGCCCTGAGTGACCAAAGCGGCTACATCGCGGTTTCCACCGGCGTCATGGACTGCGACCGGGACTACCTCTCCGAAAGCTACCTTGATGATCAGCTTCCCGAGGGAAGGTATGTCTACCTGGAAGTGTCGGACACGGGAAACGGCATGGACGAGAAAACCCGACGCCATATCTTCGACCCCTTCTTCACCACCAAGTTCACGGGACGGGGACTCGGCCTGGCCGCGGTCCTGGGAATCGTGCGAGGCCATAAGGGGGCTATAAAGGTCTACAGCGAACCGGGCCAGGGGACGATCTTCAAGGTCTTGTTTCCGGCCGTAGACTGGGCTTCCGACGACCGGGCAGTCATTGAAGCGCAGAGCGCTACAGCCCTCCCCGGTAGCACCATCCTTATCATCGACGATGACCCCGAGGTGCGCAGTGTGGGAGCGAGCATGCTGGAACGATTGGGTTATAGAGCTCTGACGGCAGCCCACGGGCGTGAGGGGTTGGAGGTCTTTCGGGATAGAGCAGAGGAGATTGCATGTGTCATTTTGGATCTCACCATGCCCGAGATGAGCGGGGAAGAAGTGTTTCGCGAGCTGCAGAGCTTAAAGCGTGACGTGTGTGTGATCCTTTCCAGCGGCTACAATGAACAGGATGTGATCCAGCGATTCGCCGGTAAAGGTCTGGCCGGGTTTATCCAAAAACCTTACCGCGTAGCGAACCTGAGGGAGATGTTGAATGCCATTCTCGGAGCGAAGTAGCAGGGACGACTGTCGTCGGGGTTATTATATAAAATAATGGCCAAACATTCTGTCATTTTAAGACAGCCTCCAAGGGGTTCCCGCCTAACAGCAAAAGGGGATTACGGTGCTTACCCAAACGGCCTTTCACCAACCGAAGCCCATGCTACGAAGTGATAGATTACCTGGTACAGCCGCGCGGAAATGACTCCGCAGTTCGGGAAGGGAATTTGGGATCTCCCTAACCAGTATCCGGAAGCCGGTATCCGGCATCGCGTGCAAAACCGGCAGGAGCTTTCACCGCCGCGCACCAGGGGCTTGTCCGAGGCTAGCCATTTATCGTTTTCCGTCACTCCCGCAAGCTTTTACGCGCCAACGGTCGAACCGTCGATCATCCGATCGGCTCGTTTTCCACCAGGTCCCAGATGCCACAGGGGCACACACCGGCACAAAAGCCGCAACCGATACAGCGATTCTTATCGACCACCAGTTCGAAGTCGTGGCCGTTTTCCTTTTTGGAAATGGCCGCTTGCGGGCACATGGTGATACATATCCCACAGTCGCGGCAGGAACCGCAGGATGAGCACTGCGAGGCGCACTGCTCGATACCGTCAAATTTTTGCAGTCTGGGGTCAAAGTACTCCAGCTTGATCCTTGAATAGTCGATGCGTTTGCGGACATGTTCCAGGGGCCGTTTACCACGGAGGATCTCGTCCATGGTCCGGGCGGCCTTACGGCCGGCACCAATGGCATCAGTCAGCAAGCCCAGCTTTACCGCGTCGCCGACGGCGAAGATCTTCGGATCGGTGGTTTGAAACATATTATCGACCTGAATGAAGCCCCGCTCCGTTGTCACGCTCGCGGGAAGGAAGCCGAGATCGGGCAAGTCACCAACGGAGATGATCACCGTGTCGGCAGGGATCACTTCACCGCTTGTGAGCTCAAGCCCTTCCTCGGTAACGGCTTTACTGAAGCACGGCCAGCGGAATTTTGCGCCCACCGCCTCCGCTTCTTGCCGTTCTTTGCCGAAGGAGAGCGGCTCCTGTATATCGATCAGCGTGATTTCTTCCGCCCCCAGTCGATGCGCTTCAGCGGCGGCATCGCAGCCCACGTTGCCGGCCCCGATGATCACCACTCTTTTGCCCACGTTGATATTGTCTGCTTTGCTTTCGCGCAGGAAATCCAGTGCCGGAATCAATTTCTCCTTGCCGGGGATGGGTATGACTCTGGGTTTTTGCGCCCCTACTGCAACCACAACAAAATCATAATCGACTTTTAGCTGCTCGACATCTTCTTCGTTCAGACGCTGCTGCAGATGAACGTGCGGTAGAGCTTTTTGAATTCTTTCCAGTTCTGCACCGATCACTTCTTCGGGAATACGCGATTTGGGTATGAGTGAAGCAATTTTTCCTCCCAGAGTTTTTTGCATGTCGTAGATGACTGCTTCGTGACCGCGCTGGCGCAACTGCCAGGCAACCGACAGGCCGGCCGCCCCGCCGCCGATGACAGCGATCCGCTTGCCGCTCAAAGCCGGCAGTTCGGGAAGTTTTGCTCTAACGCTTGCCTTGCCCAGTTGGGTGACATCTACCGCAGGCATGCTCAAGGTGGAGCGAGTACATCCTTGCATGCAAAGGTTCGGGCAAAGGTAGCCGCATACTGAAGCTGGAAATGGAGTGTAGGCGAGCGCCAGATCAACCGCCTCATCTATGCGGCCTTCGCGAACGAGGCGCCACCGTTCCTGAACCGGCATGCCGGTGGGGCAGCTGGCTTCGCAGGGAGCAGCGTATTTGCGGTTTTCCCAGACGGGGACGTACCGACGCAAATCCCCACTGGTGATCAACGGCACCGGGCTGTTGTCCAGGTCCGTCAGGTCCCCGATCAAGCCGCCCTTCCCCAGCTCCTGGTCCCACACTTCCTGATGAAATGACTGCATGGAACGTCTCTGGCGGGTAAATTTTTCTTGCGGGCCCCGGGCGGCAAGGAGCTGCCACTCCGATCGATTGCCGAGCTCACTGGAGAGATCCGTGCGATGAATCCTTTCCAGATATATCCGGAGGTTCGTCTGCAGCCACTGCCAGTCTTGGTCGGTCAACGGCGTCAATTTGGCATCGGTCTGGCTGTAGCCTTTGTGAGGACCTCGAAAGTATATTTTGCCGCCCACCATTCCGACACACGGCCGATAGCCCAGGATATTTTGGGAATCCTGGGGTTGGTGGCCGCATACGACGGCAATGCCGCCGGCCATGAATTCAGCGAAATAATCGCCGACGGAGCCAAGCACCCAGAGCTCCGGGGGCTCGAAGCGGGGATTGTATTTTGTCATGGTCATGCCGCGGGCGCCGATGTTGCCGGCCACATAGATCTTACCCTGCGCCATGGCATTGGCGGCGCCGTTGCACGCATTGCCGTGGACAATGATTTCGGCACCGGCGTTCAGCCAGCCCACGTCATCCGAAGCCGGTCCCATGATTTCAATGCGGGTGTTGGGAAAACCCATGGAACCGACCCGCTGGCCGCTTGAGCCGAGAATCTTAACATTAAGGGGCTCCTTACCGGCCTTCCACAAGCGACCGCCCAGCCCATGCTGACCGTAAGCCTCAATTTGCAGATCCCGTTGCCCGTCTGCAATCGCCTGCTGAATTCGCTCCTCCAGGACGCGCGATTCCAGACGATGACCGTTTTCCATCCCGGAAAGCCGGAAGGGTTGTCGATTGTTTGTCCGGATTTGTTGACTCTCCATGATTGCCTCTCTATCATCTCAGCCGGCCTAAACCACATACTTGATTTGAAGCCGTTCAGCTGCGTTGTGGTCGTTGATTGCCAAAGCATCCGACATCCCGATGGGAAGCGAAGTGGAGCGTCCCAAAGGTGCAAGGATTTTGCGCAGTTCGATGTCAAAGCTCAGATACACATCGACCACACGCTCCGCCACCTTTTCCGGGTCCAGCCGTCGATACAGACGCGGATCTTGGGATGTAATGCCCTTCGGGCACAAGCCAATGTTGCATATATTGCAGCGGTCGGATTCGGACCCAAGACATCCGGCGGCCGCTTGCATCATGTATTTTCCAGTCTGAACGACACTGGCTCCCAGCATGATAAGCGCTGCCGCATTGGCAGCCAGATTGCCGTTCTTGCCGACGCCGCCGCCGGCAAGGAGCGGTATCTCATTCTGTTTGCCCAATTTCACCAGGTTGAGATAGCAGTCGCGGAGATTGCTGGCGATGGGATGGCCCATATGATCCATCGAGACGTTGTAAGCCGCCCCTGTCCCGCCATCCTCCCCGTCGATTGCCAGGCCTGCCGCGTAGGGGTTTCGCGTGAGGTTGTTCAACACCGCCAGCGCAGTGGAGCTACCCGAAATCTTGGGATACACCGGCACTCGGAATCCCCAGGCCATGTACATGGACTGGATCATCTTAGCGACCGCTTCTTCAATCGAGTATTTGGTCTGATGGGTGGGCGGACTGGGTAAGCTCACTCCCGGCGGCACGCCGCGAATGGCGGCAATCAGCTTGTTGACTTTGTACCACATCAACAAACCGCCGTCTCCCGGCTTGGCCCCCTGCCCGTATTTGATTTCCACAGCGCAGGGGTCTTCCTTCATATCCGGCAGGGCATGGATGATTTCGTCCCAGCCGAAATAGCCGCTGGCAATCTGCAAAATAACGTATTTCAGAAAACGCGACCGAAGCAGCCGCGGCGGACAGCCGCCCTCGCCCGTGCACATGCGAACCGGCATGCCCATTTCTTCGTTCAAATAGGCCACCCCCATCTGCAGCCCTTCCCACATGTTCGGAGAAAGAGCGCCAAAGGACATCGCTCCGATGACCAGGGGGTAGATCTCTCGAATCGGCGGAGTCCAACCTTGTTCGCGGTAAAGCCTTAGACTTTCCTCCGGAGGCAATACTCTGCCCAGAAGCGTGCGCACCTCGAATTCATGGCGGCCGGCGTCCAGCGCCGGGTCAGTCAACATGGAAATACGGGTGAACTTGATTTGATCCAGAATGCCGCCCTGCCCCGTGTCGCGAACATTGCGGCGGCCACCGCGGCGTCGCGGTTGGCCCCCCTGGTTGATGTGAAATTTGAGCTTATCCGCCTCATCACTTCGATAGGGAATAATGCAGTCGTTAGGGCAGACCATGTTGCAGGTGGCGCAGCCCACGCAAGCATATGCCGGATCCGTTTTCTGCCGCACACCATGAAAGATTTGATAAACGTTTGATCCGCCGTTATTGTCGGGCAAACCGACATTCAGCGAAGGAAGCCGGACCTGCCTTTTCCGGTAGACTCCGAGTTCAATCGCATGGACCGGGCACACAGCGGTGCAGCGGCCGCACAAAGTGCATTTGTCCTTATCCCAGTGGATCTGCCAGGGCAGGTCTTTAACGCTTAGTGTAGAAGGGGTAATGTTTCCATTTGAGACCATATCTTAACCTCCGTGCGGTCTGAACCGACAACAGCAGTATCTAAATGCATGGGTTGAAAATCCCGGCTCTTATCTCGATCGGGAATAGCCGAATCCAAACCGCACATTTCAGACGAAAAGGCATAAAGACCGGGACGTCCACCCACCACACCAGGCCTCAGCTTTTTTCGGTCCTGCACCATGAAAAGGCTCCGGTCGGGCAGACAGCCCATGACACAATTGGGACCGTCGATGATGAGTCTACGGCAGGAGTGCTTGAGCTGCTTCAGGAAGCCTCCGTCGGGATGCTGTTCCAGATCTTGGTCCTGGAGGGGGGTGATCACATGCTTGTAGGCTTCGATTCCGAGTCCCAGCCGATTCATGGAGTAGTGCAGAATATGAGTGAAGACTTCGGAATCCGAATTGTATCCGATGTAGCCGGGAAACCCACGAGACATAAGAAATTCCCGGATTGGCACAAAAGCCGTATTTTCACCATTGGTCATAGTGGCGACTCCCTGGATGAAGAACGGATGGCAGGCATACAGGTTGATCGCATAATTAGTGTTTTGCCTCCCCTGTGCCAGGACGATTCGCGCCATCAGCTCATCGCGATCCAGGCGAAGAAATTCGGCCACATTCATCGGGTCGCCGATTTCTTTGATCATGATGACGTCCGGCCAAAAGCTGTAAACAATCATATCTTGCTTCTCTTCGCCCATTTGCCTCAACTGAAGACGGATCAACAAAAGTCGCTGATCGAGCTCGCTCTGGCTCAGATTTTCCCAATCTTCCGGATATTCGTAGGCACGGATAAGATACACATCGCGCTTGGGAACTCCCTCCGGCGGTCGTTTGGGAACCTTGATGGAAAAGCGGTACTTGGTCATGAAACCGATGTTCATCATGAACTGATCGAGCCTCTTTAAACCTTCATTGCTGAAGATGCCGGAAAGGACGGGTGCTCCCTTGAGCTCCTCGAAAGGGCCTCCCAAATCCGACAAGAATAAACCGACACCCGAACCGTCGTGGCCCTCACGCATCACATCCAGAGCATGGATGGCCACCATGGGAGACAATGGCTTCTCACTGGTCATAGCAAATAAACGGCACATTTTGCTTCTACTCCTCCTTTTGACGAGGATATTAAAGACGGGACTGGAAAGGCTTCGTTATGAGGAAGCCATTGCCGATACTGACACGTCAATGAGCTCATCGTTTTGCTGTCAGTAACGCCGGCGTTACCCAATTTTGCGCTATTGCATTGAGATATAACACAGGAAGGAACTTCATCGGTCCAGCTTATCCTGTCAGACTCAGACTGGCTGAAAGGATGCTCATCTAATTCCTTACTACATAGAAATGCTGCGGTTTGCGGACGCATTGTCATCATTGACAGCGCGCTAGAGGATAATTAATAAAATTTATCAGGGATTTCAAGAGACATTTTTATATTTCTTGTCTTTTACAATTTTTCCCTGTATAGAAGCCAGTGGAGTCAATGCTGACTTCAGCTGCAATGTGGTCGGCGTCTCGAAGAAGAGATGCAGCGGGTTTATAGGGCAAATGCCCGAGCGTGTTAGTAGAAGGCTCATTGCCCCAAACACTCCCTCAATGGCCCATCCTTCGACCATATCGAGGAACCCCGGACCTAACCAGATCGTTGGACCAACGTCGTTCCTGTTTGAGCTCCCTTTTGTGACATATAACACCGGAAACACTCGGTGGCATGAGGCCTTGCCCTGATTCGATTCGGCAGACTTACAGTCTTCCGTCAATACACAGAGGACATTGCAAGGGCTAATCAAGCCACACGACATGAGCATGTTCCCATGGTGGGTTGGATTGCACCCAGACGGCTGAACGCCAGCCACATTGGTTGTCGGGTTCAGTGTCAGCTCTTTTGAGCCTGTGCCCGGTTGATGCACACGGCATCAACCTCCAGCTTGAGGCAAAGGCCAGGGCATAAAGTCCCTGCTCGATGTTAAGGAGTTTAGATGAAGCCTCAGATTGTGATTTACTGTTGTGCCAATTCCACGGCGGCTCCCGAAGAAGATGTGGAACGACTGGTCCCGGAGGATCAGGTCATATTTAAGATTTCCCGCCTGCCATGTTCAGGGCGTACGGATGCTCTCTATATTTTACGAGCCATCGAATCAGGTGCATCAATGGCAATGGTGGTGGGCTGCCCCGAAGGTCAGTGCCAATTTTTAGAGGGAAACTTGCGGGCCAAAATGCGGGTGCGCTATGCCAACCGTTTGCTGGAGGAGGCAGGGTTGGGCAATGAGCGCGTGCGCATGTACAACATCGACCCCGGGAATGTACAAGCATTTTTGGCGGCGCTCCGGGAAACAGCCGCGAAAGCTCAGGAAATCGGACCGTGGTTACCCGTCAAGGACTCATGAGCCTGCGGTCAAATTTATATGCACACCGTAGAGGCTCGCTACGATGGCGCCTCCAAAACAAGGTTGCATTTAGAACGAGGTAGAAGATAGATGCCCAAGAAATATCACATCAAAGCAACACCCGCGGCGCCCCGCTTTATCCCCGTCGGGCGATCGGGAATCATCGACT
>Ga0068713_1002696_pt1 | contig 17166 bp, 18 predicted proteins | sample MTBAKSrepl2MetaG_FD_62223 | JGI IMG/M metagenome (GOLD analysis project Ga0068713, IMG submission 62223) | Enrichment culture microbial communities om Arthur Kill intertidal strait, New Jersey, USA, that are MTBE-degrading - MTBE-AKS2 (Arthur... | ecosystem: Environmental > Aquatic > Marine >...
CGGGAGGGGGGGGCACAAAGCCAAGGTACTACTAGTCGCAAAGTACCGGCAGACTATCGGTGAATTGGATGCACAACAGATGACCAGGCACAACAAAAAGGGAAATACCGGTGCATAATAGTCATTGGTATACAGTCGGTCTCTGTACCTCGCCAACCGACTCGCAATTAATACTTCGACTCGAGAAATCCTGGATCAACACCTAGAAAAAGCTCCACGATTCTGGGATCGAATTGAGATCCTGAACAGCGCTGCAGTTCACCGCGAGCATCCGTTTCCAACAATCGCTTGCGATAGGGACGATCCATGGTCATGGCATCGTACGCATCCGCAAGTGCGATGATCCTTGATTCGAACGGAATGGCCTCTCCTGCGATCCCTCGAGGATACCCCTTTCCATCCCAACGCTCATGATGGCAGTAGACGAACTCCGCCAATTCCGAGAACTCATTGACAGACTTCAATATCCTCCTGCCTACCTCTGGATGCTCTCGCATGATCAACCACTCATCATCATCCAGTCGGCCTGGTTTGTTCAATATCTCTTCGCTTATACCAATCTTACCTATATCATGCACCAATCCACAAATCCTGATCCTATTGACCTTATCCTGTGTGAATCCCGCAGCGATCGCCATCGATTCGCACAACACGCTCACCCTCTGGGAGTGGAGCAGCTCCCTGTGGCTCTTCTCAAACAACGCCGACATGATGACATCGATGGCCTTGCTCCTGAGGCTTGCGCTTTCATACATCTTGCTGTCGTACATCCTGTTCTCGGCTTCAGTGAGGAGCTCCTGCATGCTCTTCTGTTTTGAAGTTCTGGTGGCACATCCAAAGGAAACCGACATCAAGGCATTCCCGACCTTCACTTCGAACGTGTTCTTTCTTAAATTGGTCACCACTCTCTCGGCTTGCTCCTCATCCGTATTGGGGAGAAGCACAATGAATTCGTCCCCTCCGGTCCTACAAACGATATCCTGTGGCCTACAAATATTATTGATCAATTCCGCTGCCTTCCGTATCAGATTGTCACCAACCCGGTGCCCGAAGGAATCGTTGACCATCTTCAAGCCGTTCATATCTCCCATGATGATGCTTATCGGAAGGAAACTAGTGCGATCCAATCGAACCATCTGATCTTCCACATGTCGTCGGTTTCCCAACCCGGTGAGATAATCATGCTGGCTGATGTATCGCAATTCAGCTTCCGCTTTCTTGCGTTCGGTGATGTCCTTCACGATCACCTGGACAGCGGGAGTACCTTGGTAGTTCAATACAGAGGCCATCACTTCAACCTCAAGGGGACTCCCGTCCATGCGTACATAGACATCATCAACCGGATACAATCCCTTCTCACCCATAAGCAGCCTGCGAATCCTGTCCTTGGCCTTCTCCATCCGGGAGGGATGGACCACAGTGGTGATGGGTTTGCCGACCAGCTCCTGATCACTCGTCGCACCGAGCAGCCGTACGCCTGCCGGATTCACCATCACTATTTGTCCACCTGCGTGTATGGCGATTCCGATCGGGGCTACTTCAAAAATATTTCGGTAGCGTTCCTCACTTTCCCTCAACGCAAGTTCAGCCTGTCTCGACTCGAATAGGATTCTCTGCTTCTTGAGAGCGCCTTCAATGGCGGGTCCGATGCGTTTCAGATGTTCCTTTATCACATAATCCCATGCACCGGCCTTCAGGCAATCGACCGCGGTATCCTCATTCATGGATCCTGTGACAATGATGAACGGTACATCCGGAGCCAGCGTCCTTGCGATGGACAAAGCGGAAAGGCCATCGAAGGAAGGGAGTTTGAAATCCGAAAGGATGAGCTGTGGACCGAATCCATCCAATGCCTTCCGGTAATCCTGTTCAGTTTCCACACATAGGAATTCCGTTTGGGGGTATATCTTCCTCACCTCGCGTTCCAGGAGCAACGCATCGGTTGAGACATCTTCGATCATCAAGACTTTCATCTGAGCAACCATTTGGACTCCTATACAGGTCGCGGATCATACCGGAGGTTGGTTCACCAATAGCCAATAATAATCCAGGTTTGACATCCGGTCGAGGAATTCGTTGAAATCCACCGGCTTCACCACATAGCTGTTGGCACCCAACCGATATGCGGCCTTGATGTCCGGATCTTCCCTGGAGGAGGTGAGCACCACCACGGGGATAGATTTCGTCCTCTCGTCCGACTTGATGATCTCCAGCACTTCCAAGCCGCTCACCTTCGGCAGCTTCAGGTCCAGCAGAATCACCCGCGGAATATCCTTCGCATTACGATCGGCATACATCCCGCGACAGAACAGATAGTCCAGCGCTTCCGCTCCATCCTCCACCACATGGGTGGGATTCGCCATGTTGCGTTTTTTCAACGCACGCAACGTCAATTCCACATCATTCGGGTTGTCCTCCACCAAAAGGATATCAACCACCTTCATCATATCCATATATTCCATCCTTCCGAAGGCTGAAAAAGAAAGTCGCCCCTTCACCGACCGCTCCTTGCGCCCATACCCTGCCGCCATGCCGATGTATGATGCGCTGTACGATAGCAAGACCGACTCCCGTACCTTCGAACTCCTTGATACTGTGCAAGCGTTGGAAGACTCCGAACAGTTTGTCCACGTAACGCATGTCGAACCCGACTCCATTGTCCTTGATGTGATAGATGACTTCATCATCTGTCTCACCATATCCTACCTGCAGCTTGGCATTAGGATTCTTTGATGAGAACTTGATCGCATTTCCGATGAGATTCATCCACACCTGCTTGATGAGGGTCGGATCCGCTGTCGCCGCAGGCAACTCCCCAAGCTCAAGGATCATGTTCTCCCGCATGTCCGTACTTGTAAGCTCATGATATACCGAATAAGCCAGATTCCTCATATCCACCATGGTAGGTTGCAGTGCATTCCTGCCAATTCGTGAGAAGGACAACAGGTCGTCAATCAGGGCGCCCATATTCTTCGCATTCTGGCTTATCACTTCGCAGATGCGCTTGCCTTCCGAATCAAGGTTGTTCCCATAATCTTCAACCAACATCCTCGTATACCCACTGATGGCGCGTAGTGGCGCGCGCAGATCATGTGAGACCGAATAGGAGAAGGCTTCGAGTTCGTCATTCGCGGCTTTCAACATGGAAGTCCTCGACTCCACTTTTTGCTCCAGCTCCGCAAAATAGCTCTTGATCTGTGTGTTCAAGAATATCTTCTCCAAGGCAATCGAGAGCAGGGAGAAAACCTCCTGCAACAATTCCATGTCCATGCCATCAACAGGTTCATCATGATCCATTCGGAGGATGAACAAACCCCTCAATGCATCCGATGCGATCAAGGGAATCGTCACTACCGAATCCTGAGTTTCTGCAGGCATGATCTGCCTCACGATCTCCAGTGACACCTCCCGGAATCCGTCAGGTATGAAAGTATTTCGGAGCCCGGATTTCTCTATTGCATCGATTATGGATTTCTTCAGCTGCACGACGGTGTTTCCGAAATCTTCTGATTTTCCTTTGGTGAAGTGCACTGAGAATCCGGTCGAATCAGTAATCCGGGTGGCGATCGCAATTAGCTTCGGCTGCAACAAATCCTTTAGGTTGTGAAGCACGGTCGTGACCAATAATTCATCGGACTCGATATTCTCAAGAATCACAAGATCGATATCATGAAGCACCTTGAGCTTTTCGGTTTGGGCGGTCAGTTCATCGGTCATCCGTTTCATCTCGGAAATATCCATGATGAAGCCCTGGATCTCAAGAATTTTCCCGTTCTTCTTCATCGGTTTTCCGATGGTCCTCACCCAGATCAACTTACCGTCCCTACGTTGCAGTCGGAGCTGCAGGTCATATGGTTGTCCAAGGGAAACCGCCTGGTCGAAAGCCTCCCTCAACATCTCCCGGTCGGTCGGTAGGTAGAACTCGAAATTGCTGTCCATCTCGTTCGGGTCATACTCGGGAGAAACGCCATGGATCCGGTACACCTCCTCAGTCCACCGAATACGCTTCTCCTCAAGGTCGTAACTCCATCCCCCCATCTTTGCAAGATGCTGGGTCTGGTTCAGCAGTGATTGCGCCTCCATCAATTCCAACTGCGCTCTTTTCTGCTCCGTCACATCCAAAACCCAAGACAGCAATAGATTCCTTCCGGGCAGGGGTGTTCCGTAGGCATTGATATACCGGATCTCACCATCTTCGGTAACCAGAGGAACTTCCGTCCATTTCATGCGTTCGGGATCGCCGCTCGCGATCGCATCCAGCACTTGGGCTTTCATGGTTTTCCGGAATTCCGGATCCCGGTAGACGACATCCCAGAAGCTGTCGGGATCTTTGAGCTCTTCTCGGGTAACACCGTAATACTGCGGAAACTTGTCGTTCATATAGACGAATTCCACACGGGGAAATGCGGAGTTCACGGCCAGCCCGGCAGGCAGGTTGTCCATGATGATCCTGTTCAACTCGTTCCTTTCTTTGAGTTGGTTCTCTATTTCCACCCATCGCGAGACATCATGCACTATCCTGACATATTGCCTTTGACCATGATGCATGACAGGGGCGATCCTGATTTCCACTGGGATGACGTTGCCTTGTTTTGTGCATTGGTGCCCATCCACCGTAATTTCCGCTCCCAAGACCGTCGATGACCAGACGTTCTGGGCGGCATGTAGATTGAAATCCGGTTCAATATCCATCACAGTCATCTTCAGCAGCTCTTCCCTGGCATACCCGAGGCTTCTGCTAGCCCGTCCATTCACCTCAACGATCCTTCCATCGAAGCTGTGAATGAAAAGAGCATCTCCAAACTGTTCGAGCTGTTCAAGTATGGTGTGGTCGAGTCGCCCGTGAGAGGGCATACTTGATGCATTGTTCATGATCCGCAAGCACCTCCTTCCCGGATAATCTCATTGCATGATACCATATCAGTTTGCTGGTGAGAAGATTTTTCCGTTCACGTGACGTTCATCTGTTGGATTTGCTGTCAAACAGTCATTGATCAGGCAAGTGCTGTAGTTTTTTGACTGATACCGTGGATGTGCTTCACCTGTAGCATTCGAGATTGGGCGTACTTTCCTCAGCGCGCATGCTGTAGCTCAAGTCGCATGACGGCCGAACGAGGGAAATCCTATGCCTTATGATTGCTTGGAGAAGAGCGCGAATTGAAGGAAGACATCCTTGTCCAATTCGTTCTTCTCGACCATGACGTTGAGAATACGCATGGTTTGCTTGAGTGTGAATCCTTTCCGATACGGCCTGTCTTCGGTCAATGCTTGGAGAATGTCCAAAGCGGCCATGGCTCGGCTCTCGTAATCCAGATCTTCAGCGTGCAACCCCTTGGGGTATCCACTTCCATTCAGCTTCTCATGATGGTTGCTTGCCCACCGGATGATATCGGAATCCACTCCCATGATCTGGAGCGCTTTCTCAGTATAATACGGATGCTCATGGATGATCTCCATCTCTTCAGCGGTGAGGGAAGCCGCCTTGTCAAGGACCGCAGTCGGCACTACCAATTTGCCGATATCATGCAACAAGGCGGCCAATCGAAACTTCTCGGTCTTCTCAACGGAGAACCCGCTGGCAATCGCGAACTGGAGTGCTTTTTGCTCGAGCCCTTTGCAATAGAGGCTGGTGAACGATGATTTCGCATCGACAATGGCCGAGACCGTTACTGCCATCGTATGGAAGATATGCTCATCGATGGTATCCTGTACTAACGGAAGGTGGCTGGTCAAAGCATATCCTATGTTCTGCGATTCCAAATCCAGCCAAAATCGGTAAGAAAATCAAACCCATCGTTGCAATCGACTCGGAGAAAATCACTGAGGATTTGGCATTTGCCGGCTACAACCTCATGGTCACTTCGGAACTCCACATGGATCCCCTGCAGGTGTACCAAACGTATCACAACCTGTGGAAAATTGAAGAATCCTTCAGGATCACAAAATCATATCTTGATGCAAGGCCTGTGTATGTCCAAAAGAAAGAAACGATCTATGGTCATTTCCTGATCTGCTATCTCGGCTTGTTCCTTTTGCGGGTCCTGGAAATCAAGTGCTTTGAGAACCAAATCAATGCCTATGACCTTTTTGATTTTGCACAAGACTTCCGTGTGGTAAGAAAAGGTGATGGGACGTTCATTAACTTTTCTCAAAACTAGAGAGTCAATGAGAAACTCAAGCAATTGACTGGATTATCCAATCTTGACGCCCTGTATCTCACCGAGAAAGGGATTGCCAATTTCTTTAGGAATTGCTTACCGGATTGACTTCAGAGTACTAGGTTTTTGGAGAAACGACGGAAGTCAGGTATAATTACGATGTCAATAAAAGACACTCGGATAGAAAGTACCAAAATTGCAGACCTTCAAAGAGTTTGCATAACCTATCCTTCTATTCTCTCACAGAAGAAACTTAATATTGGGTGCCTGGTTATTTCCTTATCTTCCTCCTGTAGAGAATTACCAACTTTTCTCTTTATAACGTTTTATCAAGTTGACTTACATCCCACTTGCAGGAATGTATAGACCAACAAATCAAACGAGGAGAAGGTAATGACCGATCAACAATCAACGCAGATTACGAACATGAGAGAGAGTGGCTTGGGATATTCTACGATTGCAAACCAAATAGGGCTTCCAAAGGAATGCGTAAAATCTTATTGCAGGACTCACGGACTTACGGGAAGGAGATCCTCCTCTCATGTGGATAAGGAAGCTGGTAGCAACACTTGCCGAACTTGTGGGAGATACTTGCAGCACACTCCTGGAAAGAGGAAGAAACAGTACTGCTCGGATGCTTGTCGTATGGATTGGTGGAATGCGCATCAGGACAAGGTGAAGCGAAAAGCGTACTATTCGTTCACTTGCGCCGAATGTGGTAAGACCTTCAGCTCATACGGAAATGCAAAAAGAGTCTACTGCAGCCATTCTTGCTATATCACGGCTCGTTTTTCCAAGGGGGAAAAGTAGCCGTGGTCCCGAACTTCGATTAAGGACGCGAACCTTGAATCAGTTGCTAGGAATTTTGTTGAGACTATCCAAGGAATATTATTCTTTGGAATCGTGTTTGGCCGGTTTTTACCGGCCAATATTTTTAATTACACCCAGTAATTATCATACGAAGTAAGTGTTGTTGAGCATCTCCCAACCTCCAATTTTAAAATCTAATAATTCCTGCAGATTAATCCAATGTAGTTCATCAGAGTAAGCCAGAAGAATTGGAGTAGAAGAATGACGATAATTCTCTTGTTCCCTTGCTATTCAGGGTCTTCAAAAACTTCAGGGGTACGGTTCTCCGGTATCAAGCAGGAGAACACAATGACTGAAAAAGAAACTACACAAATCACTGAAATGAGAAATGATGGTCTGGGATACACCACCATCGCATCAAGGCTCGGGTTATCCAAGGATTGCGTCCGTTCCTTCTGCAGAACCCACAATCTCAGGGGTAGGAGATCTCCCAGCCATGTGCCTCAGGATCTGGGAAAAGATTATTGCAAGACCTGTGGTAAACGTTTGGAGCATACCCCCGGCAAAAGGAAGAAACAGTACTGCTCGGATGGCTGTCGCATGGACTGGTGGAATGCCCATCAGGATCAGGTGAAGCGTAAGGCCTTCTACCAATTCACCTGCGTTTGCTGCGGCAAATCATTCTCAGCATATGGGAATGCCAAACGCAGTTACTGTAGCCACGAGTGCTATATCAAAACAAGGTTCAAGAAGGAAGGAAGCAAATGACAAAAGAGCAGTTCAAGGCAGAGTCCGATTACCAGATGGCTCTTTTGCTCATCAAGAATCTGTTTGCTCAGGGCCTGTTGACTGACGAGGAATTCAAGACTGTCCAAGGAAAACTCATTGTTAGATACCAGCCAATAATTGGCAATCTATCTCCTTAATATGACTTGATTTAACTTAAAACGTAGGGATGTATAGACCTAGGAGGAACCAGTGAGAACAATTAAGCTGATACAAAAACCAAAGCAACCGGCGACCATAAACCGAAAAAAGCGAGTTGCAGCCTATGCACGGGTCTCTACAGTACATGAACGACAAGAGCATTCGCTTGAATCCCAGGTCGATCATTACAAGAGACTGATTCAAGCTAATACTGAATGGGAATACCAGGGGATCTACATTGATGATGGCGTCTCCGGAACACAGATATCAGGCAGAACGCAATTCCAAGAACTCATCACCAAATGCGAGCAAGGTATGATTGACATTGTCCTGACGAAATCGATATCGCGATTTGCCAGAAATACGGTCGACTTGCTTGAGACTGTAAGGCGGTTGAAGGAACTCAACATCGATGTCAGGTTCGAGAAAGAAAATATTGAAACAATCTCGAGTACAGGAGAATTTCTTCTGACCGTCTTGGCATCATTTGCTCAAGAGGAAAGCAGAAGTACTTCAGAAAACCTCAGGTGGGGAGTCCGGAAACGTTACGAGAAGGGAATCAGCCTCCACCACCGCGTCTATGGATACCGGTGGACCGGCAAGGAGCTCGTCATTGAACCGACGACCGCAAAGGTAGTGAGAAAGATATTCAGGGATTATCTGAAGGGAAAATCAATGAAACGTATTGCTGACGAACTGAACAATCGTTCCATCCCACACTTTGGGAACCCTTTCAACGATGTGGCAATACATACCATTCTACACAATGAGCGTTATATCGGTGATACCTTGCTCCAGAAAACGTATTGCGTGGATTTCATGTCCCATCCACGAAAAAAGAATCGCGGGGAGCATCCCATGTACTATGTCGAGGATACGCACCCACCTATCATCAAGCGGGAAATATTCGAAGCCGTCTCGAGGGAGATTGACCGTCGAAGAGAACTCGGGGTGTACAACATGCCCAAGGTGAGTCGGCGTTGTTTCACCGGTAAAATCATCTGCGAGAAATGCGGAAACAACTATATCCGGACCTACAAGACACCAACCAATGCGAATTGGAGATGCAAATCCAACCGAAGAGATGGAATCAAAGGATGCAGGAGCATCGGTATCAATGAGGAACAGTTGAAGATTCTGTCCAATTTCATGTTGGGGCTCGACGAGTTTGATGAGCAAGCCTTTTACAAGGAGGTGGATCACATCTCCGGTGATGGAGAGGGCTCATATACCTTCCATTTTCGTGATGGACGGCAAATCAACCGGTTCTGGCCTTCCAGGGAAAAAGCCTATAAGGCAGCAATCGATACAAGAAGAAAAACCAATGACAACGGAGCGCATGCATGGCAAAGGTAAGAATAATTCCAGCAAAGAAAATCATAACAAACAATCGCAGCAACCCTCATTCAACGAAAAGAAGGGTCGCCGGTTATGCCCGGGTTTCAACAGACAGTGATGAACAGTTCACCAGTTATGAAGCCCAGATCGAGTACTATACCGAATTCATCAAGAGTCGTCCTGATTGGGAATTCATCAAGGTCTATACCGATGAAGGTGTGAGCGGGACCAGCACCAATCGCAGGGAAGGTTTCAAGCAGATGATAAACGATGCCCTGTTGGGAGAGATTGATCTTATCGTCACCAAATCGGTCAGCCGGTTTGCCAGAAATACCGTTGACAGCCTGACCACCATTCGCATGCTCAAGGAGAAGAATGTCGAATGCTACTTCGAGAAAGAAAACATTTGGACCTTCGACGGCAAAGGTGAATTATTGATAACCATCATGAGCTCAATCGCACAGGAAGAAAGCCGGTCGATCTCTGAAAACACCACATGGGGTAAGCGAAAGCAAGCTAAGGATGGCAAGGTTTCAGTTCCCTACAGCAACTTCCTTGGATATGACAAAGGGCCCGATGGTAACATGGTCGTGAATGAGGAGCAAGCCGAATTGGTAAGACTCATCTACGCTCTATTCCTTCAGGGAAAGAGCCCGAATGGGATCGCCGAGATTCTCACCGAGAAAAACATCCCCTCACCCGGACGTGGGAAACAATGGGTTTCCTCTTGCATTAAGAGCATCCTACAGAATGAAAAATACATCGGAGATGCTTTGTTGCAAAAAAGCTTCACCGTAGATTTCCTCACCCATAAGCAGAAGGTGAACGAAGGTGAGGTACCACAGTACTATGTGGAAGACCATCATGAACCGATCGTATCCAAAGAAATGTTTGCTCTAGTCCAGACCGAGATGAAACGGCGCGATGGAATGCCTGGCAGACGAAACCGCAGGAGAATGCTTTCAGGACGAATCCTCTGTGCCCAGTGCGGATCTTGGTTCGGAGAGAAGAAATGGCATCCTAACAGCAAGTATCAAAAAGTGGTTTGGCAATGCAATGGAAAATATGATAAGGCACACTCCCAATGTACCTCAGGCAATCTGATAGAACAGGATGCCCAGAGAATGTTCGTGATAGCGGTCAATAGACTACTGAAGGATTCATCCAGCATCCTTGAAACACAGAAACTTGTCTACGATACAGTTTTCGATACCGCTGGTCTGGAAAGGGAAAGGACGGCACTCATAGCTGACATGAGTGTTACAGCCGAACTCATGGAACGTATGTCGAGCGGACAACCCAGTTCAAGATCCAATGGATATGCCCATACTCAAGAGTATCAAGCACTACAGATACGTTATGAGCAGGCTGAGAAACGTAAAGAGGAGCTCGACAATACTATCCAGGACAAGGTAGCCAAAAAAGCACTTGCAACTTCATTCTTCGATAATCTCAAGAAGCAGAATAGCCAGGTCGTGCGTTTTGATGAGGATCTATGGAGCGGACTGGTTGACCATCTCAAGGTGTATTCTCCCAATGACGTCCGATTCATCTTCCGCGATGGATCTGAAATCAAGGTGGACTTATCCGAAGAGGAAAAGAAACGCCATCCTCTCACAGAGAAACAGATGGCTGAGATCAGCAGTCTTCGGCGAGATGGAATGTCTTATGCGAAGATCGGAGAAAAGCTGAACCTTCCGCGTGGACAGGTTCGCAGCTTCTGCCTTTCCAGAACTTCGGAAAATGAGGCAGCTGTACAAGAAGATGGAGAGCATGTGCTCTGCAAGACTTGCGGGAAAGAGCTTGAACATACCCCCGGTTTTAGGAAAAAGATTTTTTGCTCGGACGGATGCAGGCAGGATTGGTGGAACCGGTATGCAAAATTCAAAGCAGGCGAAGGACGGGCTACAAACAAAGTTACTTGTCAAAACTGTGGCGAGACATTTGTGACCTACGGCACCAACCGAAAATATTGCAGCCGGAAGTGTTATACCGAGCACAGGGGGCAAGAAGGAGATTCAAGGGACTGACCTCTGCTTTTTAGAAAAATCATGAAAGGCGGGTTTTGCATCAGCATTGCCTGCCTTCAGTTATCTGATTGCTTGCTATCGTGCATCTGAAGGCTCGTTTCTCAGTTGAATGATCAGACAGCCTTTCTGGCATTGAACATTGATTTCCTGACCAACAGAAAACCCAAGCTGTTCTAGCCATTTTCCCTGCAATCTTATTGCTGGAACAGCCTGATATTTATAGCCGCTTTGGGCACAGATCTTCAGCTTGCGGTGTGTTTTAGTCTCCAAACGATATCGTTTGATGGGGTCAAAACATTGCTCAGGATAGGAGATTTTATCAAGCACGTTATCTAGATTGCTTCGATCCGCTCTCGAGTGAAGATCCAACATTGAAAAGAATTGCATCAATTCATCATCTTGATAATTCATGGCGACCTCCCCTACTTAAGCCATAGCAATACACAGGTAACTCGTTACAATATATAGAGTTAAAAATACAAACGTCGATCAAGATCGAATTCAAGTTGTTCATGTGTACTCCTTTACCAGCTTTTCATCCGCCGGTATGGAAAATACCCCGTACAATCTGTTTTTGCTTCAATTACCAGATGGCCTTTTTTGAAATTTCTGCTACTCTGGAGACGGAGGCCCGCACATGCAGCATATCACCGTCCTGTCCCTTGGAGGATCGATCATCGCACCCGAGAACGTCGACCATGAGTTCTTGAGACGATTCGCCACTGCCATGGAGACCTATCTTTCCGACCATCCGACCGACAAGGTTATCATCGTAACCGGTGGCGGGGCTCCGGCACGTATCTACCAACAGGCGTACAAGCGTGTGAGCGCACAACCCGCGGAAGAACTGCTCGATTGGATCGGAATCGCGGCAACGCATCTGAACGGCACCCTGGTACGCGCCCTGTTTGCCGACCATTGCCCCGACCCCCTGGTCACCGACCCCACCGCACCGATAGCATTCGACGGACGCATCCTGGTCGCAGCCGGGTGGAAACCGGGCTTCTCCTCCGACACCGACGCGGTGTACTTGGCGAAACGGTTCGGAGCCAAGACAGTAATCAACTTATCCAATATTGCGAAGGTCTATACGGCGGATCCAAAGCTGGAACCCGATGCAAAGCCAATCGATACCATCGGCTGGGCCGATTTCAGGAAGATGGTTGGAGACACTTGGATTCCAGGAAAGAACGTTCCCTTCGACCCCATAGCATCCAGGGAGGCTCAGGAGGGGGGACTGCAGGTCGTCTGCGCCGACGGGCGCAATATCGAGAACACCTTCGCAATCCTACGAAATGAACACTTCGAGGGAACTGTTATCGGTTGAAGCGATCGAGTTGTGTATGTTTCAGGTCCAGGAACTGGTCCAACGGGTCGGCAAAACCCTCGGGAAACGGATTGTCCCGGGTAAAATCGGGAATCCAAGGGATATTGTCGGCAAGTTCCTGGACAAACCCATCCTCTATGCCCAATTCATCCAACAATCCGATCAGTGTGTCGTATTCGCCTTCGGTGGTCGCCGGCAACTCGAGGTTCCCCTCGGGTGGAACAAACTGGACCATGAGGGAAAGCCACGCATGGTCTTTCGCATGGGATGCGAACCAGCGGAGAACCGCTTCGGTCGCCGCAAGGGTACCCGGAAACACCAGGTGCCGGACCAGGAGTCCGCGAAGGGAACCTTCCCCGTCGATCGTTGTCACCGGATGTGTTTCCAACAGGTATCGCATGACCGGTCCAATAGCGTCGGCATACGAGGCACTACCGCAGAACGTTGCCGCAACAGTCTTGTCGAAAGTCTTCACATCGATCAGATACGTATCGATATGGGGATCTATGAGTTGCAGCGCCTCAACCGATTCGAAACCGGAGGAGTTCCACACCACCGGCAGCGTGAAACCCTTCTTGCGGGCCAGTACCAAGGAATCGACAATCGAAGGGATGAAATGGGTTCCGGTAACCAGATTCGCGTTCGCGGCCCCCATGCCCTGCAGATCAAGCAACAGGTCGGCGAATTCATCGACACCGACAACTACGCCACCATCGGCATGCCGTTTGCTGATCTGGCAATTCTGGCAGTAGGCGCAGTGCAGGGGGCAACCGGTGAAGAATACCGTTCCCGAACCGTTCGTTCCGATCAACGGCGGTTCCTCGCCACGGTGCAACCCCATCCAAGCGATGCGCATGTCTGAAGTTTCTCCGCATACCCCACGTTGCCCCCGAATCCTATCGACAGCACACGCGTGGGGACACAACAAGCACGGGGCATACCCTATCTCTTCTCTTTTCATACGTACTCCGAGGTAGGCATCGTCTTGACCACCACGGCCAAATATACCATGTTTATGTATATGGGACTATGGGACTACCTCAAGAATCGGGAACTCAAGCGTCTTGGTGAAGACCGCTACATCCTCTGCCTCGACGGCGGGGGGATGCGGGGCGTCATACCCGCGACCATACTCAGCCGTATCGAGGAACTCCTGCGTTCCGTTGGAGACGACCGTCCCCTCTATTCGCATTTCGACTTGATCAGCGGCACCTCCACCGGTGGATTGATCGCCCTCGCTCTCACCGCACCGAACCGCGAAGGTTCCCTTCTCTCCATAGAACAGAAACCCTTGCAGTCGCAACACGAGCTACCCAAAGGTCGTACGAAAGGTCGCCTGGGGCTCCCGGTCGATCCCGGACCGAATATCAAGCGGATCGTCGATATCTACTTGAAATACGGACGCATCATATTTCCGCGCAGCCAGTCGTTGTTCCAGTTGAACATGATCAACCAGCTCTTTACCCAAAAGTACGACGACCTCTCGTTCAACCAATTGCTCTACGATATCTTCGATGATATCCAGATCGGAGAATCCCTGACACCGACGATGGTCGTGACGTATGACTATGGGAACGACCGACCCTATATCATCTCGAGTTATGGAACCGGGCATATCCCTGTACGCATCGCCGCACGGGCGACCGCCGCAGCCCCGACCTATTTCTCCCCCACCTCCATCCTGGACCAGGAGAGCGGCAAGTCCATCTCCCTGATCGATGGCGGTGTCGTTGCCAACAATCCCGTCCTCTACGCCTACAAGGAGGCCAAACGGCTCTACCCCGATGCGAAACGCTACCATGTCCTCTCCATAAGTACGGGTAGCGCGCCCTACAAGCTTGAGCCAGAGCAGACCAGCAGCGGTATGTTCGGTTGGCTCGATCCTGCCAAGGGGGCTCCAATCTACCGCCTCTACGCATCGTCCCAAATGAGGACTTCCAACGAAATCGCCTCGGCCATCGGTGATATGGAATATGTACGCATACACGGAGACCTGGAGAGGAAGGTCAAGTTGGACGAGACCGATCCTGTGGTACTGTCCCATATGATCAACGCAGCGAACCGCATCTACAAATCCAATGAACAGCAGCTATCAAGCTTTTGCCAAGCATTCGCACAACGGCCGGTCCACCCGGCACGACCTATGGCACAAACCGCCACGGTTGTGGAGACGACACCATGAGTGTCATGAGCCCGCAGCAAGCCGAGCTGGAACGCCATATGCGAGACCTATGCGACGAGCTGGACCATTTCCTTGAGAACACCTATGGGGACAGGTATCCGCTGCACCCCAACCGTCCGGCACGGGGCAAGGCGGCGCGGGTGTCGTACGACGGCTTGTTCAGTACCGGCACGAAGTTCACCTTGGGGTACGGCAGCGAACATGGGAGGGGCTATCTGGTGGATGTGGAACTGTCCACACTCGAGCGGGTCAAGGCAGAGGACCGTAGGGAAATAGAATCGGCCGCAGTGGCATTCCTGAGGGACCACCTGCCGATACACTTCCCCAATCGAAAGCTCGATATCGTACAAGATGGCAATGTCTATAAGATTGTCGGCGATTTTTCGCTTGGTTCCGCGTATTGAGCTATCAACGCACACATGTCCTGCGAAGCTGATACGAGAAACTTCCCGTACGACTTTGGACGGGAACCACGCCAGGTATCGCTGACTGTCCGGACTACGGAAACCGGTATGCCACGAGACAATCCGGCGGCAACAATCGAGTAGCTCTCCATATCAACAGCATCGACATGCAACTGTTCGGCTATCCAGGGCTTGTCTTTCCGTTCCGAAGCCACCAGGAACGTATCTGCTGTTCCCAACACTCCCCGTTCCCAGATTTTCCGACCACGATATTCACCCAGCTCGTGCAACATGCGCAGACAGGGTGATGCCAACACAAGCCCTCCCGCTTCCTTGCCATCGCTATCGAACGTCGAACCCCGCGGCAATCCGAACCGACGCAAATCGATATCGTATTGCACCACCTGCCCCGCACAAACGATATCGCCCACTTCCATATCCTGCCGTATCGCCCCACAGGTTCCGATGCCAATCAAGTGGGAGGGTTTCCAGGTCTCGAGCGCACCGACGGTTCCCAAGGCAGATTGCACTTTACCTACCCCCACCGGGATTGCGACAAGCACTTCGCCGTTGGGCAATCTTCGCCTGTGTGTATCTATAGCGGGAAATTGTTCCACACCGATGAGCTCGGACCAGGAGGAAGCTACTACGAGTATCATCCGATCGCCTGTACCAAATCCGGCACGATCAATTCCACGGCAACCCCTCGCCGAGTCTCCACCTGCGCGTTCCAGGAAGCATATACTGCCAGGCTCACCAATCGTGCGGCACTTTCCACCGCTTGGGAAAACCTGATGTCCCTGACCATCATGGCACAGAGTATGCTTGCGAACAGATCTCCACACCCCGGATAGGAAATGGGGGCGTATGCCTGCCGGCTACTGGTGACGGCTCGATTCCTGCCATCGTATGCGACGACCACGCCCTCGTTACCATCCATGACACTGGTGATCGCAACAAAGGCAGGACCCGATGCACTGAGTTCCTTTGCCCATTCGATAGCCTCGTCCACCGATAGGTTCGCATCGAATGGTTTGCCGAGCAGCAGTGCCGCTTCAGTCACATTCGGTGTTATCACATCGGCTTTCGATACGAGGTGGGCCATACGTTTGATCAACTCGGGGGATACCGGACCGTAGGGCTCGCCTTGGTCTCCCAGTACGGGATCCACCAATACCAGTGGATGGCAACCCTCTGCCTGTTGCCAAGTGATCAGTTCCGACACGGTGTCGATCTGACGTTCCGAACCGAGGAATCCCGAATAGATGCTGTCGAACCGGAGACCCAATGTTCTCCAGTGCCGCAGTACCGCTTCCATGGTGTCGGTCAAATCGACAAAAGCGTAGTCGTCGAAACCGTCGGTCTGGGTCGATAGCAGCGCGGTGGGAAGAATCGAAGCCTCCACACCCAATGCCGATAAGGCTGGAATGACAACCGTCAACGAGGACTTGGCATAACATGAAAGGTCATGGACCGCAACAACTGTTTTCATCGTGGTTCTACAGTACCAGTCTTGTCGCCACGACACAAGGGGGCTATACTCCTCGAAAGGAGGCATATCATGCTCTACATGCACAGTCAGACCGGTTTTCCAATCGCCGACCCCGACAAGGATCCACTCGCTGGGATACTGCCTTTACACCTTGAAATCGAAAACGCCTATCGCAGCATGATACTCAGTGCCTCGGGTTGGCGCAAAGTATTCGCTCAGAGCGGGAATGAGGAGGATGCCTCGGGGAACCTCTCCCTCCCCGACGCGTTCCTCATAGCCATTGCCACGGAAGCCTTCTGGCGCGAACGGCAACCAAAGGCGGTGATAATCGGCATGGATACCCGTCCGACAGGACCTGCGATCGCGGACATCGTGTGCCGCATCCTGCTGGCCCATCAGGTTGAGGTCAAGCATGTGTTCATAGCCGCGGCTCCGGAAATCATGGCATACAGCGCATATCACCAGGAGGACCATTTCTTCTATATATCGGCAAGCCAC
>Ga0068713_1002704_pt1 | contig 17121 bp, 18 predicted proteins | sample MTBAKSrepl2MetaG_FD_62223 | JGI IMG/M metagenome (GOLD analysis project Ga0068713, IMG submission 62223) | Enrichment culture microbial communities om Arthur Kill intertidal strait, New Jersey, USA, that are MTBE-degrading - MTBE-AKS2 (Arthur... | ecosystem: Environmental > Aquatic > Marine >...
GGCGGCAGGTGTGGGATTGTCCCGACTGGCGCTGAAGCGAGACGGTGCTGCTCCAGGGCGGCAAGTCGCTTCCAGCAGCGGCCAACTGGTACGCGCCTTCCTGCGACGTCACCGGACCGCTGGTGACTGCCGAGACACTCGAGGAACTGACCGCGGCGGAGATTAGCGGTCGGATCGTGCTGCTGCACGGCGCCCTCACACAGGGCGATGTCGCCCCACGCGGCAGCGTCGTCTACTATCCCGAGGAGCACCGGCGCCTGAATGACCTGCTCGATGCCCGACCGCCCGCGGCGGTGATCTCCGTGGCGATGCGCGTGGGTTCGCTGCGCCGCGTGTTTTCCGACGTGCAGATGCCCAGCCCCTCGGTGACCGTGCCGGCCGAGGTGGGCGCCCATCTGCTGCGACACCGTGACGTGCCCGTTTCGCTGCGCATCCGCTCTGAGGTGACACCGGGGCAGGGATGGAACGTCATCGGTGAGCGGCCGGGCCGGCGCCCTGAGCGGGTGGTGGTTTCGGCACACTATGACACGGTACTGGACACGCCGGGCGCCATCGACAACGCCAGCGGGTCGCCACCATGCTGGCCGTCGCAGAGCTGCTGTCGGAGGAGGGCCTGGACTGCGCGCTGGAGTGCACGGCCTTTGGCGCAGAGGAGTGCGGGTGGTACAGCCTGTACGCGTATCTCGAGCCCTTTGGCCTGCAACCGATCGCCACGCCCTGGGGACAGGATGTGGGCGAGGTCAGCCCTGTATGGCTGCCCATCCTGGCGAACATCAATATGGACGGGATCGGCGAGCTTCTGGGGCTCACCAACGTCTGCGTGATCGCCGGCAGCCCGGCTATTGGAGACCTGATGCAGGACCTGCGCCGCACGCGCCACCCGCGCATCATTATGGATGCTGTCTACTCAGCAGTTGTCCATCCTGCATCGCGCCATCACACCGGTTGCCGCCCAAACGGGGCACCCCCGCCGCGAAACGCCACTAGAAAAGCATGGGTCAGCGCAAACACCTGCGGATCGGTAAAGCCGCCGTGCCCTCCCCCGGGCACAGTGTAGAACTGCACCGGCACACCGGCGGCGCGCAGTGCGGCCTCCAGCAGCACCGACTGGTGGTGCGGCACCAGCGGGTCGCGCTCGCCATGGATGATCAAAAAGGGCGGGGCGTCGCCCGTGACCCAGGTGATCGGGTTTGCGGCGGCCACGAGGTCGGGGTGCTCCTGGATGGCGCCGCCCACCAGCTCCGACTCGGGCGAGTCCGCGGAATCATGCTCCTGTCCCTCCGGCAGGCGATGCGCATCCATCTGGAGAAAGTCGGTGGGCCCAAACCAGTCGACGACGGCCTGCACCCGACTTGAATGCTCCAGATGTGCCCCCTGGTCCCAGGCGGTCACGTGCCCGGACACGCCCAGCATCGTGGACAGGTGCCCGCCGGCGGAGGTCCCCCAGGCGACAAAGCGCCCAGGGTCCAGGCGATACTCGGTGGCATGCGCCCGCAGCCAGCGCACCGCGGACTTGCAGTCCACGATCTGTGCTGGCCAGATGGCATGCTGGCTGAGCCGGTAGTTGAGCGAAGCGAGCGCGAAACCCTGCTCCAAGTACTCGGCCGGCAGCGGGCCCTCTTTGCTGCCCAGGCGAAAGGCGCCGCCATGCACCCACACGATCAGCGGCCAGGGAGCCTCACCCGGTGGCAGATACAGGTCCAGCGCCTGCCGCGCGTGGGCCGTGCCATACTGGAGATCCCTGAGGACGCGCACACCTGCCGGAATTGCGTTTGTCATGGTCATCACTGCCCTCCTCTACTGTCCGTTACCCGATGGTAGCACAGCAACAGTCGCGGCGCCAGGGGTTGCAGCCTTTGCGCGGCGCGGCTAGAATCGGAGGCGGCTGGGAACCAGACAACACAGGGGGCGAGGCGATGAAACTGGGTATGCTGACCGGGGAATTGCACCGGTCGACGCCGGCGGAGTTGTTCGAGCCCATCGGCGCGCTGGGGTTCAGCGAGGTGCAGCTGGAGCTGGGCTCGGTGCTGCCCAGGCCGCTGCCTGAGCGGATCGAGCAGGGCACGCTGGAGGAGATCGATGCGCAGGCGCAACAGCACGGCGTAGAGATCGTCGCCGTCGGCGGCACCTACAACATGATTCATCCGGACCCGGAGGCGCGCGCCGCGGGGCTTGAACGCTTTGAGACCATCGCCGCAGCCTGCGCGCCGCTGCACTGCCGGTTCGTGACGCTGTGCACAGGCACGCGCCACCCGGAGAACATGTGGCGCTGGCACGATGACAATTTGAAACCGGACGCCTGGGAGGACCTGCTGGTCTCGATGGAGCAGGTGCTGGTCGTCGCCGAGCGTTATGATCTCTTGCTGGGCATCGAAACCGAGGCCAGCAATGTGATCAACACGCCCGAAAAGGCGCGCAGACTGCTCGACACGTTCAACTCACCGAGACTCAAGATCGTCATGGACGTGGCCAACCTGTTTCAGCGCGGCGAGGCGCGGCCGGAGAACGTGCGCCCCATCATGGACAACGCCTTTGCGCTCCTGGGCCCCTACATCCAGATGGCGCACGGCAAGGACATCCAGGCCGGCGAAGGGCTGGCGTTTACCCATGCCGGCAACGGGATCATCGATTTCCGCTATTTCGTCTTCAAGCTGCGCGAGTGCGGCTATACCGGAGGCATGTTCGTGCACGGCATCAAGCACGAGCGCTACTTTCCCGAGGTGGTGGCGTTCATGCGCGACGTCCTGGCACGGTCCGGAGCCTGAAACGGAGGTTTCTCAAGTATGTACAAGGTGCTGGACACGAATCTATTGGGCATCCCGGGCACGCTGGCCGAGCTTGCGCCGCTTGCCCGCCAGTATGGTTTTGATGGCATCAGCCTGCCGCGTGAGGTGCTGCTGGACCCGGCCAGGGCCGACGAGGCGGCAGCAATCGTCGCCAAACACGGCCTGCGGTGGGGACTGCTGCAGACGCCGGTGGACTTTTTCTCCGATGACGTCGAGGGCGACGTCCTTGAGGAGGCGCTCAAGACGCTGGAGGCCTGTGCAGCGATCGGGGCACGCATTGGCGTCCAGTACGCCTACAACCACGTCTGGCCCAGCAACACGCAGCGTCCCTTCGAGGCCAACTTTCGCTGGCACGTGGAGCGGCTCAAGCGCATCCAGGAGGTCTGCCAGCGCCACGGCATCCGGTATGGGCTCGAGTTCCTGGGGCCCCACGAGTTGCGCACGCGGGCTCAGTACCCCTTTGTGCACACCATCGCCGGCGTGCTGGCTATCGCGGATGCAGCCGGCGGGTACACGGGTTTCCTGTTCGATTCCTACCACTGGTTCTGTGGCAGCTGCCGCCTGGACGACCTGTTCTACGCGGCACAGCACTGCGACCGCATGGTGAACATGCACCTGAACGATGGCGTGGCGGGCAGGGCGCCGGACGAGCAGCGGGATATGGAGCGTGAGATGCCCATGACGACGGGCATCATCGATACGGCCATGCTGTACCGGGTGTTTAGAGAGCACGGCTATGCCGGGCCGGTGATGTGCGAACCAATGCGGCCGACGACGGGCCGCTTTGCCTCGCAGCCAGCGGAGCAGTCGATAGCCGAGGTCGCCGAGGCCTTCCGTCGCGTGGAGAATCGTTAACATAACGTCCTAAACAGATAGTAGTATCCATCCTAAACGCTAGCATGAGTTGAGAGGAGGGGCGAGACATGAGCGTCGTTGATCTGTACAGGTATCTGCGTGTCGTGGACGTGGCGGACGCCATGGATGGCATCGGCTACTTTGACCGGGGCCTGATGGACCCGGAGGTGCGACCGCTGTGGCTGGGCATGAAGTTCTGGGGGCCAGCTGTCACGCTGCGCTGCGTGCCCTCCAACCGGCCCATGTGGAAGCTCGACACCACCGAGGACATTGTCGCCGACCATGCCCGCTGGTATGCCAAATACCCCAATCCGGTACGTCTGCGCGATCACATCACGCCCGGCTGCGTGGTGGTCACCGACACGGGCGGCGCCAAAGAGACGGGATACTGGGGCTCGAACAACTCGATGGGCATGATCCTGGCCGGGGCCGTGGGCATCGTCACCGACGGCCAGTGCCGCGATACCTACGAGGTCGCGCTGCAAAAGACGCCCATCTGCTGCAAGGGACGGGGCAGGACCATCATCCCGGGACGCATCATGGAGGTCGAGGCCAACGTGCCCATCGGCTGCGGCGGCGTGCAGGTCTGTGCCGGCGACATGGTGGGCTGCGACGATGACGGCGTGATCGTGGTGCCGGCCGACATCGCCGAGGAGGTCGCCGTGCACGCCCGCGCTATCCTGCTGGCGGACATGCGGGGGCGTCGGCAACTCTACGAGCGCCTGGGTCTGCCCATGGACGACACCGTGGATGTCGCCACCGTTGAGGCGTACTACGCACAGTTCGAATAAACCGTACCACATACGACAGGAGAAAAACAATGCAGATTCACAAGGCTGAAGGCCCGACGCGTGCCTACTTGCTGGTGCTCGAGCGCGGCGATGACGTCATCGCCTGCATCCGCGACGTGATCGACGGCGATGGCGCGAAAACCGGACTGGTCACCGCCGGGGTAGGCTCGTTCTCGGTGCTCAAGATGCACACCATCACCAGGGCGGAGGAGCCTTCCAAGGACCTCTACATGGATGCAGCGGGCCCCATCGAGGTGGGCTCCATGTTGGGGAGCATCATCAACGGCGAGCCGCACATCCACTTTGTGGCGCACCATACGGCAGACGACCGCACCTATATCGGGCATCTCGAGCCGGGCACCCTCGTCGCCTTCCGCGCCGAGGTGGGCCTGGTGCTGTTCGACGGCACAGCATAAGCGCCGTCGTGATTCGGTTATCGCACACTGGAGGTGCAGCATGAGTGAAAGGACAGCGACACCGCTGCCCGAGGAAGAGCGTCTCGCCTGGGGGATCATGGGCACGGGCAACATCGCGCGCCAGTTCGCGCGCGGCGTCCTGGGCTCGCTAACGGGCAACCTGGTCGCCGTAGGCAGCCGTTCGCAGGAGAGCGCCGATCGCTTTGGCGACGCCTTTGATATCCCGCACCGGCACGCGTCGTATGAGGCGCTGCTGGCCGACCCGGCGGTGCAGGCTGTGTACATCGCCTTGCCCAACCATCTGCACGCGCGTTGGACCATCCGCGCGGCCGAGGCGGGCAAGCACATCCTCTGCGAAAAGCCGCTGGCCAGCAATCACGCGGAGGCGATGGTGGCCATCGATGCCGCCAGGGAACATGATGTGTTCCTGATGGAAGCGTTCATGTACCGGTGCCACCCACAGACAGCCAAACTGGTGGAGTTGATCCGCTCAGGCGCGATCGGCCAGGTGCGCCTGATCCAGGCCCACTTTAGCTACGACATGAAGGGCCCGCGGGAGAACGTGCGCCAGCAGAACCCGGCCTCTGGCGGCGGGATCATGGATGTGGGCTGCTACTGCGCCTCCATCGCACGCCTGGTAGCCGGCGCCGCCACCGGACAGCCGTTCGCGGACCCGATCATCGCTCGCGATGGTTACCGAAGCACGATGGCGCTCAAGGCAGAGGGCTATATCAATCCGGACAACCGTATCGATGAGTGGTCGATGGCGGTGGTGCGGTTCCCGGGCGACATCCTGGCCACACTGACCACCGGCATCCAGGTGCAGGTCGATAATGCGCTCTACGTCTGGGGCTCGGACGGGCATATCGTGGTGCCCAACCCCTGGAAGCCCAGCGACCCCCCCGCATTGGGCGAGGGGCGCATCCTGCTCTATCGCGAAGGCGAGCAGTCGCCCGAGGAAATCTCAAGCGAGGCCGGCGGCATCCCGCTGTACGGCATCGAGGCCGATACCGTCGCCCGGCACATCGCCGACCGGCAGGCGCCGAGCCCCTGCATGACCTGGGACGACACCCTGGGCAATATGCTGACGCTGGACGCCTGGCGCCGTGAGATCGGGCTGGTGTTCGACAGCGAGTTGCCCGCGGCGCTCACGCTGCCGGTCTCGGGCCATCCCCTGGCGCGTCGCAAGGACCATCCCATGCGTTACGGCGAAGTGGTCGGCGTGGACAAGCCCGTCTCGCGGCTGGTGATGGGCACCATGATCTTCAAGCCAGGAACCGTGCCACTGGCCCGGGCGCTCCTGGACCGCTTTTTCGAGCTCGGCGGGACCACCATCGACACCGCACATGTGTACAACTGCGAGGAGACCGTCGGACAGTGGGTCCGGCTGAGCGGCGTCCGCGAGCAGCTGGTCCTGATCGGCAAAGGGATGCGGCGGCTCGGTGACGGAACGCAAGTGCTCACCTCGCAGCTTTATGAGACGCTGGACAAGCTGCAGACGGACTATCTGGACCTCTACCTGATGCACGCGGACGATCCTGCGATCCCCGCCGGTGAGCTTGTTGAGTGCCTGAATGAACACCTGCGCGCCGGACGAATCCGCGCCTTTGGTGGCTCGAACTGGTCGATCGCCCGCATCGAGGAGGCCAACGCCTACGCCCGCGAGCATGGGCTGGTCGGCTTCGCAGCCAGCAGTCCGAACCTGTCGCTGGCCGCCTGGAACGAACCGATGTGGGAGGGCTGCATCTCGGCGTCGGATGCCGAGTCGCGCGCATGGTACGCACGCACCGGTATGCCGCTCTTTGCCTGGAGCAGCCAGGCCACCGGCTTTTTCACCGGCCGTTACGGCCCGCAGGACCGCGACCAGCCCGCGCTAGCCAGCATCGTGCGCACCTGGTTCAACAAGCCCAACTTTGTGCGGCTGGAGCGCGTGCGCGAACTGGCCGCGATCAAGGGCGTCACGCCGGCGCAGCTGGCGCTCGCCTGGGTGCTGAACCAGCCGCTGAACGTCTATGCCCTGATCGGCCCGCAGACCATTAACGAGCTGAACGAGGCGCTGCCCGCGCTGGCGGTGACGCTATCCCCGGAGGAACTGGCCTGGCTCAACCTGGAGACCGGCACCCGGCCTGCCTGACCGAGTCCACTCCTGCGTACGCAGGAACGCCAACGGCCCGCCGCTCAGTCGAGCGGCGGGCCGTCGATCGTCACAACATAGTATCAGCGCGCCGGGCGCTGTTCCAGCTCAACGGTGATCTCGATCTCCCGCCCATCGCGGAACACCGTCAGTTCGACCTCGTCTCCAGGCTTGCCGAACGCCACATGCTCGAGCAGATCGGCAAAGTCATACACGGGATCACCGTCAATACCGACGATCACATCACCCCCCACAGGGACCGACATACTGCCAAACTGGCGCACCCCGGTCGAGCCACGCAGGCCAGCGACGGCCGCCGGGCTGCCGGGCGTTACGTCGGCCACATAGGCACCCCGCTGAATGTCCAGGCTGCCCGCCTCAGCGATCAGCAGGTTGAGGTCTGTACCGCTGATACCGATCCAGGGCCAGGGGTAGGCACGCCCCTCGGAGAGGTAGGGCACGACCATGCGGACGATATTCACGGGAATCGCAAAGCCAATGCCCGCATTGGCGGCTGTCCCTCCACCTGAAACGATCTGCGCATTTACGCCGATGACCTGGCCATTGATATTGATCAGAGGACCGCCCGAGTTGCCCGGGTTGATGGCGGCGTCCGTCTGGATCGCCTGCGGGATCGAGAACGCACCGATGCGCGCCGGAATCATGCGCCCCACGGCCGACACGATACCCGATGTGATGGTGTTCTGCAGGCCAAAGGGATTGCCGATAGCCACCACTGGCTGACCGGGCTCCACCTCGTCCGAATCGCCCAAAGGCAGCACCGCAACGTTGTCCGGCAGTTGATCGACCTTGAGCACGGCCAGATCACTGTCCACATCGCTACCTAGAATCGTGGCCTCGGCAGCGGTGCCATCAAGGTAGACTACCTCGACACGCACAGCATCCGCGATCACATGCTCATTGGTGACGATGATGCCGCTCTCGTCGATGATGAAACCTGAACCGGAACCCGAGCCCAGCTGACCCATCTGCTCAACATAAGACACAATCGCCACGACGGCCGGCTCCACCTGCTTGTAGAGAGCAGTATAGTCGCTGAACTCGACGCTCTGCGCCCAGCCATCCGTCAAGAGCCCCTCCTCTGTACTGGGAAGCGTCGGCAGCGAGGCCTGCTCCAGGGTGGGCGTGGGAACTGCGGTCTCAACCACTATCTCCGAGGAAGGTACCGCGTTCGATATGACGGGCGCTCCGTTCGAGAACAGAGGGCCGCGCAGGAACAGCACCGCTGCAACGCCGCCCAGCCCACAGATCGTGATGGCTCCGAGCAACAGAACAACCAGGGCGATAACAATAGCTTTACTCATGCTCTTCCTTTCCTTCTGGTCGTCAGCCAGGATCTCTATACATAGCCCTGACGCTTGACTATCCTGGCGCTATTATAGACCAAATCCGTCCGGATTGTGAGCGCTAGAGGCCCACACACAGGCCTGTTAACAGGTTTCCCACTATAATGCTATCTCCTGGTAACGATTCGCGGCCAGCCAGTGCCCGTCGTTGCGTTACGTCAGATAGTTGCCTGCATCGCAGAGCATGTGCCCGTTCAGCGTAATCGTCGGGCGCAACAGTCCGACATCGAGGTGGATAGCGCTGGCATTGCAGCCCCCGAGAGTGCGGTTTTCCCCAAAGCCGATGTGAGCCGTCCCTCGCGCCATCTCTGCCTCCATGATGCCGCCAGAGGGACAGGCGCAGGGATTGATCCCCAGACCGACCTCGGCAACAACTGTGGCCCCGGCATCGCGGAAGAGGTCTCTGCGGAGCTTCACGGCGAGCGGATCTGTCTCGTCGGCCGATGCGCTCGCGCTCGCCACGCGTCCGTCCTCAATCTCTAGCGAAATGGGCGTACGTGGCGGCCCCTCGTAGAGCGCCCCGTCGATCACCAGCGAGCCGCGAGCGCTGCCGGCTACGGGTGCCATGCAGACTTCGCCATCGAGGCCGAGCCAGGAGCCGCACTGACAGATCAGGTCGGTACCAGCCGTCGTAACGATGTGCAGCGGGAGAGCCGATGGGAGCACATCCATTAGCTGCCGGCGAAACCGTAAGAGCTCGCCGTAGTCGGCCTGAAGGATGCGTAACAGCCCGTCATAGGGGAGCAGCCAGTCACAGTACAGATGGTCGTTGGGGATGAGCAGACCCGTATCGGGCCGTCCAACGGTGGCAAAGAGCCAGCCGGCATGGGGCGGATCGATCAGCAGTACCAGCGTACCCTGTCCGCTCACCTCAAGGGCCAGCGTGGTGGCGTAATCAAGAGTACTATGAGTGGCCCCCGGTTCCAGGGTGCACCGCACAGCCTCCGGCCCCTCGACGGCGAGCAGAGCCTCCAACGACTGGCCCAAAGCGTGCTTGTCCCGAGAGCAAATGATTGCCACGGGCTGACCCACAGCATCGCCCAGCCGGGCGCGCAGGTTTTGGGTAGCGGATGCCAGCGTGCGCTCGCTCACGGGCGGCCCGCGCTCTGGTTGGTGGAGCCGGCAAGTTCGGCCGAGAGGTGCCGCAGAAACCACTCGCCTGCCAGCTGCGAGACGCACTGCAGGGTACCCGCTTCTTCAAAGAGGTGTGTCGCCCCGGGAACGACGGCCACCTCCGCAACGACTAGCCTGGTCGCTGCCTGCCGGTTCAGCGCGAGCACGAGCGTATCATGCCCGCCGACGATCAATAGTGTGGGGACGAGTACCCGAGGGAGCGCGCCAGCGGCCAAATCGGGCCTTCCGCCCCGCGATACAACGGCCCGTACCGCAGAGCCGGGCTCCGCGACAGCCGCGAGGGCCGCGGCGGCACCGGTGCTCGAACCGAACAGACCGATGGGCAGACCGGAGACGCGACGGTCGCTCTGCGCCCAGCCCACAACAGCAGCAACCCGTCCGGCGAGCAACGCGATGTCAAAGCGCCAGCGCCCGCTGGCCAGATCACTGGTCTCTTCGTTGGTAGTGAGCAAGTCGAGAAGAAGCGTCGCCAACCCAACATCCTGCAGATGGGAGGCCACCCGCCGGTTCCTGGGGCTGTGCCGCGAGCTGCCGCTGCCGTGGCAAAAGATCACGAGTCCCAAGGCATCCGCCAGAGAGACCAGGTCGCCTTGCAACGTCACCCCACCGGCATCAATGGAAACGGGCTCCGCGAGCGGTGTGGGGCGGTCAGAGTTATCCATGGCCGGCCTCAGACAGTAGTGTGACTCCAGGTGCCTGCCTCGCGCAGACACTCACGCACCTCATCATCGCTGACTTGATCGAACCGCGCATACCAGGCACCAACGCTGTAGAAAGGATCCGGCGTCGCAATACAGACCACCTGATCAACCATTCTGCGGATCGCCGCCAGGGTCTCGGCTGGCGCCACCGGAATAGCGGCAATGACTCGGGCGGGATTACCATCGAGGAGTGCCGTCAGCCCAGCACGCATGGATGCACCCGTCGCCAGACCGTCATCCACCATGATGACGGTGGCTCCCTCCAGCCGCAAAGGCGGCAAGTCACCACGGTACTCTTGTTCGCGCTTGATGAGCTCCGCACGTTCCCGGACGATGATCTGATCAAGCACGTCGGGCTCAATCCCAAGAAATCCGATCAGTTCCTGATTGACCACGTGGATCCCGCCGGTGGCGATAGCGCCCAGCGCCAGCTCTGGCTGCATCGGTGCTCCCAGCTTGCGCACGACAAAGACATCCAGAGGGGCGCGCAGCGCACGCGACAGCTCCAGGGCTACCGGTACGCCGCCGCGGGGCAGTCCCAGCACGAGCACACAGTCATCTGCCTCTAGATGGGGGAGTATAGCCGCAAGTTTGCGTCCGGCATCGGCTCGATCACGGAACAGAGACATGATGGCTCCTCGCTTCTCGCCAGTCGATGCGGCCAACGCGCCCCCCGGATCAGCACAAGCAGCAACGCTTGAGACAAAGGCAACCTGCGGACAAGCTGTGACAGCACAAGGATGCCACACTGCACTGTAGCAGGCAGAAACTGGATGCTGCAACCTCATCCAGCTTCCGCCTGGTCCAGGTTGTGCTACTCCGGACGCCTCAGAACCCGCGCCGCCCGGCTGCTCAGGTGACCACTCAGGCAGGGGCCTCGCTCACAGTCGCAGGGCGCGCAGGCACCAGGTCGAGAGCCCGCCGGATGAGCGCCAGCGCCCCTTCGATCCCAACCTTGCTGGTGTTGACTACGAGATGATACAGCGAGGCGTCGTTAGGGTCGACATCGAAGAACACGCGAAGGTACTCATCCTTGGACGCGTCGCTCTCCTGGATGTAGCGCCGCGCCTGGCTGGGCGTCATGTTCTGCTCCTGTTGCAGGCGCGACACACGGTCCTCAAACGTTGCCACGACGCGCACATGCAGCACGTCCGGCTTGCTCTCCAGGATGGCCTGACCACCACGCCCCATGATCAGGATATTGTCCCGCTCGTAGGCCGCAGTCACGGTGGCGCGGATGAGATCGATTGCCCCGTGCTCATCCAGGATCCGGGCGCGCCTCTCGTACCCGACTGAGGGACTGCCAACCCACATGGAGAACTCTGCCACCGGCCGTGAACGCCTGAACAACTGGTCGAAGAAGCCTCGACGCTCGTACTCGACCTCGGAATAGTCCACGATCTCGCTGGTTGAGATTCCCACCTCCGATGCAACCCGGGCCATCAGCCGCTTGTCGAAAGCGATCAGCCCCAGGTCCTCGCAAAGCCGCTGTGCCAGTTCGTCGCTGCCAGAGCCAATCTGTCGAGACATGGTGATGACTGCCATAGTCGACCTCCTCGATGTCGTTGCTGCCCGGAACGATCGATCCGAGCAAGCGGTTCACGCCGGCGGTGAGGATAACCGTACGACCCACACCGCAGAGGAGCCTATAGGCACACTGCCCTCTACCCAGATTATAGCATAATCGATGCTCAGGGAACAGGTCTTTTACGAATATCGCCGGGATGATAGTCATGCTGGCTCATAGTACCACACTTACGGGCATTTTCTTGACACCAGGCCGAATCGAGCATACGCTACGCGCGTGTAGAGCGATGCAGCAATTTCAGGCCAAGCGGACCTTACAGCTTCAGGAGGCAGCATGGACTTTGCCCAGGCCGAGCAGCAATTTCAGCTATTGGAGGCCAGCCGCCAGGCGGGCACGCTGGACGAAGAAACCTATCGGGCCAGGCTGAATGCGCTGAAGGTGACCGACGAGCGCGGCCGCGTGTGGATGCTGCAGGAACGCACGGGACAGTGGTATGTGTGGGAGAATGGCACCTGGCAAGTGGGGGAGCCGCCCAAACCAGCGACGCCGGCAGCAGTGACGCCGCCGCCTCCACCGATCGCTCCGGCGCCGGTGCACACGCAGACATCTGCAAGCACAAGTCCGCCGATGCGCGCCGCAGCCGGTCCGGCAGTGCCTTTGCCAGCCGCTGCCCCGGCGGTCCCGAGCAGGTCGCCTGGCACGAATCGGTTGGGGTTCGTCCTCCCCTTACTTCTCTGGGGGCTGCTGGTGGCGGCTGCCATTTACATCAACCTGAACTATGGGGACGCACCACAGGACGCCTGGCCGTATATTGCCGGCGGGGCGCTCGTAGGACTGGTCTGGATTCTTTGGCGGCTTACGCGACACTATGAAGGGATCATCGAGCGCGTGCGGGTAGAGGAGGTTGTGGACACCGACGACGACGGCAGTTCCACAACCCGGCGCGTCACATATGCCTTTGTCAAGACGGCAAGCGGCAAAGTGAAAAAGATCCAGGCCAGAAAGGGCTACGCCAAAGGCGACCACCTTCTCAAGCGCAAGGGCGATTGGAGTCCACGCAAGGTCAAAGCCCGATAGAGGAGTTCCCTGCTATGACCGAGGACAAGGAGCGCGTCATCTGCCGGACGCCAACGCCCGGCAGCAGGCCGACGAGGATCGACCGCTGCAAGTTCGATGCGGTGCGTCGGGCCATTCTGGAGGTCCTGCCTGCCGAACCGCCTGGAATTCCCTTCATGAGTACGCTGCCGGGTCTTGTGGAGGCCGCACTGACCCCGGACGAACGCGCCTCACTCGGCTCGGTGGGGTGGTACACCACGACGGTCAAGCTGGAACTGAAAGTGCGGGGCGAGATCGCTCGGGGGCCTGATGTCTCCCCGCAACACCTGGTGCATGTTGCAGTCTAGAGCTGCCAGTCGTTGTTGCGCCGCAAACTGTGCGGTGGTGCGAGGGTGATGATGGATACCGTGAACACGCCACGGCGCGGCGGCCGCACCGGTAAGCCTCGCGCAGCACCCAGAGGCACACGGCAGCGAGAACTCACACGTCGATGCCAAACACCTCGCGCACTACATACCCAATGGCAAAGCTGAGCACGGCTACCCCCAGGCTGATGCCCGCCATCTGCACAAAGCGTTTGCGGAAGGGCACATCCATCGCGACGCTGACATAGTAGGTGAACCCCAGGACAATCAGCATGGCCACAACGAGCGTCATCCCCAGGGCGACCAGATAGTTGCCAGAGACAAGGTAGGGCAGGATGAGCAGCAGCACGGTCATGACATACGCTGCCCCTGTGTAGAGGCTGGCCCGTTTGGGATCCCGACCATCTTCGTCAGACTGGGTTGAGAGATACTCCGAGGCGGCCATGGATAGCGAGGCACTCAAGCCCACGATCAGCCCGGTGGTTGCGATCAACCGCGTGTTGCGCAGAGCCAACGTCAATCCGGCCAGACTGCCGGTCAGCTCTACCAGGGCATCGCTCAGCCCCAGGACAACAGATCCTACATAGCGCAGTCCCTCTTCATCGAGCATTCCCAACAGCACCCGCTCATGCTCATCCTCATCTTCCACGAGATGACGCGCCTCTGGCAGCTCCTGTGAGACCGCATCGTACAGGTCCTGTGCCGACCGCTCGCCATTCTCCATCAGCTTGGTGGCAAAGGTGAGGCCAAGGACACGGCTGAGCAGCACATAGCACCAGACCTTGAAGCGGTCCGGTCGTACGTCCACCCCTGTATGGTGCTTCCAGAAGGCATTGTGGTTCAGCTCATCCTGTGCGATCTGTTTCAGCACGCGGCCGTTTTCGGTGTCACCCAGCCTCGCGGCCAGGCGATCGTAGATCAGGTACTCTGTAAGCTCGTTGCGTTGTGCTTCCAGGATCAAGCTGCGCGTGCGATCTGACAGGTTATCCGTCACGGCTATTCCTCCTCTGCGGACAGAATCTCGTTCCTGCAAACGAGCGATGGCCAAGCCGCCCGATGGCTCGCTGGCCGCGGTCCAGATCCGCACCCGTGTGTCGTCGGCCCCGGTGCCAGTTGCGGTTGTGATCATGGCTGGTCCGATGCTGCGGGAGTTTCGGCGGCTCTACGCTGTTCGAGGATCCAATCAGGATACTTGCGGCCACCAGAGCGCAAACCAGAGGAGCTCGCCATCAGAATCGTTGCGCACAGTGTGCCAGGTGTCGCTGGGAATCTCGACGACCAGCCCGGGAGATACCGGAGCCTCCTCATTACCCACGATCACTGTCCCGATGCCACTATGGAAAAAGTAAATCTCGGCATTGGCGTGGCTGTGGCCTTCCATAGTGCAGCCGGGTTGCAGATTTCCCCAGGCATGCTGGAAAGGCGCCCTCATTCCAGAGGGCAGTACATCCATTGCGAGAATGGTGCCGTTATGGCTTGGATTGGCATTGGCTGGATCAAAACGACTGACGTTCACAGTCCCTCCTGCGTACTCTATTGGTTGCCCCTGGTGGAATTATCGGCAGCAAGGAGTGGACGTCAAACGCTCTCAGGCGCCGACCGCCAGAGCCTGCGAGCATCATTGACGTTCTTTTTGTTGTCGAGTATCCTGATCGCGGTAAAGCACCGGGCAATCCATGACAAGGGGCGCATCGAGATGGGCGAACGCTACCCGCCAGCGCCTGGGGGCGGGGTAACCGATAGAGTTCAGCGATTTCGACCGAATTTCGGCATTTTGCATTGACAATCCATTTCACACCGCATACACTGTGGCCAGAGTGAGCGGCCGCAAGGCCCTCGCGGGCATTACCGCACCAGGGGCGCAGCGTCGAGCCCCGCCAGCGACCATTGAAGGGAGGTGTGCAGAATTCGAGACCGATGGTGTTCAAAGGATCTGCCCCACGGGAGGACGGTTTTGGCTAGATGCCCGAGAACCAGCCCCAGAAGTTGGCGATCGACCGAAGAGTTCTGCCTCCGTGGTGAGCACACCAGTGTTTCCAGAATATAAGGAGCCTCAATGGCCGGTGTAACGTACGATCATGTATACAAGCAGTTCGGCGACGTAGTCGCGGTCAATGACTTGACGATTGAGATCGCCGACAAAGAGTTCCTCGTATTCGTCGGCCCCTCCGGATGCGGCAAGACGACCTCGTTGCGTCTGCTCGCAGGTCTTGAGGAGATCACCTCCGGGAACATCTACATCGCCGACGGCCTGGTGAACGATGTAGCCCCGAAGGACCGGAACATCGCCATGGTGTTCCAGAGCTATGCCCTGTACCCGCACATGAGCGTCTATGACAATATGGCCTTTGGCCTAAAGCTGCGCAAGACGCCCAAGGCCGAAATCGACAACCGCGTGAACGAGGCCGCGCGAATCCTCGGTATCCAGGAACTGCTCGACCGCAAGCCCAAGGCGCTATCTGGCGGTCAAAGGCAGCGCGTCGCGCTGGGACGGGCCATCGTCCGCGACCCGGCGGTCTTTCTAATGGATGAGCCGCTCTCCAACCTCGACGCCAAGTTGCGCGTTGCGACCCGTGCCGAGCTGAGCAAGCTGCATCAACGGCTTGAGACCACGTTCATCTATGTGACGCACGACCAGGTAGAGGCCATGACCATGGGCACGCGCATCGTGGTGATGCGTGATGGTATCCTGCAGCAGGTCGATACGCCCCAGCACCTCTACAATTTCCCGGGCAACGTCTTTGTGGCCGGCTTTATCGGCAGCCCTGCAATGAACTTTTTCGATGCGACGGTGACGGGCGACGCCGACAAAATGTACCTGGACACAGGCACCTTCCGCGTCGAGGTACCGGCAGAGAGACAAGATACGCTGAGTGAGTATCGCGGACGAGAGGTTATCTTTGGCATCCGTCCTGACGATATACACGACCCGCAATACGCTCCTCCGGGCATTTCAGGAGCACCCGTCGATTGCAGCGTGGATGTGACCGAGTTGATGGGCAACGAAGTGTTGGGTTATCTCCTCGCCGGCGCCAAGAGCTTTGTCGCACGTCTGGACCCGCGCACGTCCATCCGCGTCGGTCAGAATGTGCAGCTCATGCTTAACATGGACAATATGCACGTCTTTGATCGCGACACGGAAAAGGCGATCCGCTGATCTAGCCGCAAACGTAGAGCGCGTCCGGTGCTACATAGCAGCGGACGCGCTTTTTCATGTGAACTAGCCGGCGCTCTACCGGCGACGGATGTAGAACAACAACTCCAGTAACACCACGATCGCGAGCAGTACCACGCCACGTTCGGGCGGAAGCATCCGCATCAGATGCAGTGCCATCATCACGCCGCTCACCAGTCCCAGCAGCATACCCTGACGCAGCGAGCGATTCATGTCACCGCCGCTCCCCAGCGTCGGAGCGAAACGAGCATTGAGCGCATAGGATAGTGGCACGGTCGTGCAGACGATGCCGCACGCGAACATCACCACAAAGATCAGCTGATTCATGAGCACAGGCGGCTGTCGCTGCATAAAGGTCAGCAGGGCCGCCCATGTCAGGATGGCCAGCACTGCAAGAACGATGATCAGCACTCGGTTACGCACTGCGCGGGCTCCTTGCACGCCAGAGTCTCGTGGGGCAGCCTAGATCGCTGACCAGGCAGCGCGCCAGGTGCGCTTGGTCTGAGCCCAGACCAACTCGGACTGCTCAGGCGCCTGCGGCTTGACCTCGATCCCAACCCAGGGTTTGACCCCCTCGTTCTTCTTGTCCAGATACCCGATCTTGAACAGCGTCTGCAGGAATTCGATCAGCTCGGGCACATCGTTGGCGCCATTGGGATAGCCAAAGCGCGGATGCAGATCGCCATAGCCAGGCATACCGGGAATCGTGACGGCGTTGCCGACGTGGATGTGCACCAGATAGGGCTGCAGCGTGGTCAGCGCTTCGCGCGCACTCTCCCGGAGCAGGGGCATATGGCTCAGGTCGTAGAGCAG
>Ga0068713_1002708_pt1 | contig 17099 bp, 14 predicted proteins | sample MTBAKSrepl2MetaG_FD_62223 | JGI IMG/M metagenome (GOLD analysis project Ga0068713, IMG submission 62223) | Enrichment culture microbial communities om Arthur Kill intertidal strait, New Jersey, USA, that are MTBE-degrading - MTBE-AKS2 (Arthur... | ecosystem: Environmental > Aquatic > Marine >...
GCCGCCGGGGTTTTCTGTTTAATTGGACAGCAGGGACCAGCGCTTTGCCGGTTCCTGCTGTAAATATTGAGTAAGGGCCAAACTATACTAACCATTGGTGCTGGTTGAGTCATGGGGTATCCTCAAGGTTAGACAACCAAAAGAGGAGGCGTCCCCATGACTGCAGAGGATATTACCCTGCACATTTTCTGCTTTGTGGACGATAACATTCCAAAACATTCTCAATTGGTTAATAGGGCAGGTCAAAGCTGTACCAAGGGTCTACCACGTAGCTTTTCCAGGTGCGGATATCGAGCCTGTCAGGGTAATCTTCGAAAAAGCCCATGAAGGTGAGGGCGATATTGGGGTAGCTGCGCAGCGGGTTGAGATAGATTTTAGCGGGCTCAGCTTCAACCATCTTACCCTGGAAATAAAGGGTTGCCAGAGTCTCGTTGACCTGTCCGAACAGGATCGGGTCATTGGTCCGGTTTTGCGCCAGCAGGTTAACCTGTATGTGATCGGTGAAGCGCAGGATCTCTTTCGGGAGCATAGTTACCCCGCCTGTAGTCTGAGCCTGCGCGCTCAGGGTGCGGAAGTCGATCAGGTTGTTCCAGTTGTACCGCCATTGCCCGTTCTCCATGTGGAAAGCCCACACCATATCGTTGGGTTTACTTTCTTTTACGCTATCTCCTTCCTCCTCAGATTTTTCAACCCGCTCTTCATATCTGACATGCACCAGGGCAGTCTGTTCATCGAGCAGACTGCTTTCCACGATTTCAAAATTGGTGTAATTTGCACCGGCGGCCGAGGCCAGGATGAGTTGATCGGTCACATCCAGTCGGGTCATACGGAAGACCATCAGGCTGAATTCGGAAACAAGCTCCGCGGCGGTTTCATGATTGCGCTGGCTTAAGGCTTCGAAGTAGGCTTGAGCGGCCTGCTCTGCGCCGGCAGTGGCAGATGGGATCGTGGTTGGCGCGGCAGTTAGTTGCGGCACGGCAGTGGGTTCTGCGGTCGCGGTGACAATCTCCTCCACAACAGCGGCCTGGACGGAAGTGGTATGGAAACCGCCTGCGGTTTCCTCAATAGGCGCGGTGGGAATCTGGCAGGCGGCCAGTGCCAACGCTGCGGATAAAATGATAATCAAAGTAGTTGATTTCTTTTTCATAATGTTTTCCTTAATTTTCTGAAACGGGAACAAATGCCCGATAATACTATTCAAAGCGTAAGGCTTCTACAGGCTGCAGACTGGCAGCCCGGTTGGCCGGATAAAGTCCAAACAACAGCCCGACAGCCATCGAGAAAAGTGTCGCCAATAGGACAGAGCTCAGGCTGATCTCCGGGTCGATGGGTGTCCCGCTTGCGGCGGCGACTGCGCCGATCGCGGTTGCCAGGATCCAGGCCAGGATAATCCCCATGAGCCCTCCCAGAAGGCTCAGTACAACTGATTCGGTCAGAAACTGGGAGAGGATGTCCCTTTTGCGCGCCCCAAGCGCCTTGCGCAGCCCGATCTCACGGGTGCGTTCGGTCACCGACACCAGCATGATATTCATGATTCCAATCCCACCTACCAGCAGGGAGATGCCGGCGATACCACCCAGGAAGATGGTGAACACCCCCGTAATGGTAGAGGCGATGTCCAGGATGTTCTGCTGGGTGAAGATGGTGAAGTCGTCCACTCCAACCTCGGTGCGGTGACGAAGACGCAGAATTTCGGATATCTCTTCTGCCGCGATGTTAACTGTCTCAGAGCTGAATGCCTGCACCTGGATACTGTCCACGCTGTTTTTGGGGTTGCGCTGTGTCAATCGTGATTGGGCGGTTGTAATGGGTACCAGAACGCGGTCATCCTGGCTGCCAAAACCGGAACCTCCCTTCGATTCCAGCACCCCGATCACCCGAAAAGGCTGCCCGTTGATGCGGATGGTTTCTCCAGTGATGCCATCGGTGCGGTCGAACAATTTCTCGGCGGTTTCTGGGCCGATCACTGCTACGGAACTCTGGCCCAGGATGTCGGTCTCACTGATGAATTCTCCTTCTGTGAGCGTTTCATTCGCTACCATTTTGTAGTCTGGCGTAATCCCAGAGATGGATACCGGGCTGCTTTCTCCGCCGTAAGCAACTTCACTCCGGCCAGATAGGATTGGGGCCACTGCAATTACGTTGGGCGCCGCCAATGGGTCGGCCAGGGCTTCTGCGTCGTTCAGCGTGAGCGGTTTGGGGTTGCGCACATCTTCATCGCCGCCCGAAGAAATGAATATCACGTTGGTGCCGATACCTTCGATCTGCCCGGTGATGGAAGATTGGGTGCCTGTGCCCACTGCCAGCATGGCGATCACCGCGGCCACGCCAATTACAATACCCAGCACGGTCAGGCTGGTGCGCATTTTATTCGAGACGAGGCTTTCAAGGGCCTCGATAAAGGATTGGTACAGATTCATGCGGTTTCCTCAATTTCTCCATCCAGAATATGGATCACTCGCTGGGTCAGTTCAGCGATATTTGGGTCGTGAGTCACAAAGATGACCGTTGTCCCACGCTCGCGGTTCAGATTCAGTATGATGTCCATGATCTCCTGGCCGGATTTGCTGTCCAGTGCGCCAGTTGGCTCGTCGGCCAGGATAATAGCCGGATCATTGACCAGCGCCCGGGCAATGGCCACCCGCTGCTGCTGCCCGCCGGAGAGTTCGTTGGGGCGGTGGTGGATCCGGTCGCCCAGTCCCACAGCTTCCAGCGCGGCGCGGGCTTTCTCTTTTGAGCCGCCGTTGTAATGCCCGGAGTAGCGCAGGGGTAAAAGTACGTTGGCTTCGGCTGAAATCCGTGGCAGCAGGTTAAAGCTCTGGAATACAAAGCCCACCTTTCGGTTGCGGATGGCGGAGAGCTGATCGTCATTCAATGTGGAGATTGTTTCTCCGTCCAGGGTATATTCTCCGTTGGTGGGACGGTCCAGGCAGCCCAGGATATTCATCAGGGTGGATTTTCCCGATCCGGACGGTCCCATGATGGAGACGACTTCCGAGCGAGCAATCTTCACAGACACATTCCGCAGCGCGTGCACCTCAATCTCGCCCATTTGGTAAACCCTGGCCAGGTCTTTGCCGTTGACTACCCATTCGTTTTGTTCAGACATGGTTATGCTCTCCTTTTTAGAATGGACTCTGGTTGCTGTTCCCTGGATTTGGACGGTTGCCCGGAGCTGGTGCGGAAATCTGCTGTATGGAGGATGGATTCAACACAACCAGGTCACCAGCCTGCGCGCCGCCTTCCAGGATCTCGCTATAAGTGTTAGAAGAAGCCCCGAGCGTGATTGGAACAGCAACTGACTGGTTGTTTTTGACGATGTAGATCACCCGCTGACCATCCAGAGTGCGTACCGACCGGTTGGGGACCAGCAGGGCGTTTTCCAATTTCTGGACAGCAATGTTAACCGCAGCTGTCATACCGGGGCGCACTGCTTCATCGATGTCAGTGATCTGGATTGTTACAGTGAAGTTGACTGCACCGGAGGCATCGCTGCCTACTGCGGCTACATCATCCACAACACCGGTGTATTCTTTGCCAGGGATGGCGTCGAAGGTCAGGGTGGCGGGTTGGCCGATCTCCACGCTGTTGATATCCACTTCGGAGACATCCACATCCACCAGCAGGCGCGAGAGATCATCCAGACGGAAAGCCCGGGTTCCGGCGTTGACCACATCACCCCGGTCAACAGATATTTCGGTCAGAGTTCCATCAAAGGGTGCTGTCAGGCGGGCCAGGTTGAGGGTGGCCTCAGCGGCGGTTACCCTGTTTTGCGCGGCGGCAATATCCTCCGGGTCAGGGCCATCTTTGAGACGGTTCCATTCGCGTTCGGCAGCCAGCAACTTTTCCTGAGCCAGCGACAATTCAGCTTCGACCTCAGAGATATCCAGGGGGTCTGGCAGTCCTGCAACATACTGGTAGTTGTAATAGGCCTGGTCGCGGGTTTTGCGCGCGTTGGCCAGCTGGCTGAGGGCGGCCGCATAGATCGGGTCGTCCTGAGAGCGGTCATCGTTCTGGTCGTAAATTGATTCAGCGTCATCCAGATTGTCTTCCGCGAGGATCAGGTCCGCGCGGGAAAGATCAATTGTGTTCTGGCCGGCGCGCTGGTATTGTTTGCTCTGGCTGTCTTCTTTCGCGTCTTCCAGGTTTTGTTGAGCCTGAACCAGCACCAGCCGCGCGTTGGCCCGCGCCTCGCCGGAGTTGAGCACATCTTCCAGAGCTTGTTGGGCGGAGATCAGGTCAGATTGAGCCAGGATAATGCTCTGCGAAAGAGAGGTTTGCTCCAATTCAGCCAGAACGGTACCGGAAGTGACCACGTCTCCTTTACCTGTCAAAACCGAAGCAACCGTTCCGCTGGTCTGCCAGTTGAGGACCGCGTTCTGGCTTGAACGCACGGTTCCGGTCGCGCCTACATAGGCAGTGAGCTCACCGACCGCAAGCGGCTCAGTTTGCAGAGTAGTGCCAGCATTCTCCTGCCCGCCGGGCAATATAGAAGGAACTACAAAAAATCCAACCAATATTACGGCTGCGAGTACTCCACCAATGATCAGGTTTCTCTTCATCTTTAAATCTCCTAAAATAATTGATAACTTCGTTGGCTTTGGTGCTTTAAATGCGCCTGGCCGGTATTGCAGCCTAACTATAAAATATTGATTGAATCTGGTAGAGTGTTCCCCGCAATAATCCCCAATGAGCTGGATCACTTTCTTCTATGACCCCCGTCATATCTTCATATTGCTGCGGTCAATGGTTTATGGTTTTGAATCGTGCTATGATAAGGCCATGAAACTACGCTATCCCCTTGAACCAGGCGTACTCTCCGCTTTCAGGTTGATGAGCAGCGTTCGCTTTGTTCTGATTGTGCTCTCAATTCTGCTCCAGGTCTTTCGCGCTGGATGGCCCGCTTCACAACCTTACATGTATTGGATCAGTCTGGCCAGCTCCGGTTTGCTGTTGGGATACCTTTTATGGCCTCACCTGGAACAGCTCCTCAAACAGTATTACCTCATAATCGGGGTGGCGATTGCCACGCTTGGACCAATCCTGGAGCAGTACGCCGCTCTTTCTCTCCGTCTTATTAACCCTATGGACTATTCGGTGCTGATCAGTGCCTGGCAACTCATCCCGGTTTTGTTTATCCCACTGGTTGTGTTGGCCTGGCAGTACGATTTCAATGCCGTAGTCAAATTTTGCGTTTCAACGATCCTTCTGGATGCAGTTGCAGCGGTTATTCTCGTACGACAGGTATTTTCTTCCCAGTCCTCTCTATTTCTTCCTTTCCAATTGCTGGGTGTGGAATTGATCCGCGTGATTTCATATTTGATCGTGGGCTGGCTGGTGGTCACTTTGATGGATGGCCAGCGTACCCAACGCCGCGAATTGGAACTGGCCAATTCCCGCCTGTCACAGTACGCTACTACGCTCGAACAGCTCACCCTCAGTCGCGAACGTAACCGTATGGCACGCGAACTGCATGATATCCTCGCTCACACCCTCAGCGGTGTAGCCGTGGAGCTGGAGGCAGTCCGCGCGTTGTGGGATGCGGAACCAGACCGCGCCAGAGCGATGTTGGGTAACTCTCTGGCGTCCACCCGCGAGGGCCTCACCGAGACTCGGCGCGCCCTTCAGGCCCTGCGCGCTTCTCCATTAGAGGATATCGGGTTGGGGTTGGCGGTGCGCACCCAAGCCGAATCCACTGCGGCTCGCCTTGGGTTGGATTTGACACTGGAAATTGATGAAACCCTGGGTGAACTGTCGCCGGATGTTGAACAATGTTTTTACCGCATTGCCCAAGAGGCTCTCACCAACGCAACTCAGCACGCTGGTGCTCGGAGGATTCGGCTGGTTCTCACCCAAAGGGACGGAACGCTCAGGCTCGAGGTCTCGGATGACGGCCGCGGTTTTGACCTGTACCAAATTGACTCTGAGCGCCAGTTTGGTTTGCAGGGCATGCGCGAGCGAGCCGAGATGATCGGCGCGGACTTCACACTCAATACTATACCTGGGGAAGGCACCAGTATTACTCTGATCTATGGAGGTGGGCATGATACGACTGCTGATCTGTGATGACCAGGTGGTGGTAAGCGAAGGTTTACGGGCAATCCTTGGGACTGTTCCAGAGATTGAAGTAGTTGGCGTCGCGAACGACGGGCAGGAGGCCCTGGAGCAGGTCGGGCAGCTAATGCCGGATCTGGTGTTGATGGATCTCAAAATGCCGATCATGAACGGCGTTCAGGCTACCCGCTTTATCCATGACCGCTACCCGCAAGTAAAGGTGCTGGTGCTGACAACCTATGATATGGATGAATGGGTCTTTGATGCCATCCGCAGTGGGGCGGCTGGCTATCTGTTGAAAGACGCACCCCGCGAGACCCTCATTGAGGCCATCAAAGGAACGATGGAGGGGGACACCCATGTTGATCCCAAGGTAGCGGGCAAGCTCTTCTCGCGCATCACCCATTCCGCGCCCGCGCCCGACAGTACCCTGATCAATCTGCTCAGCGACCGCGAGCTGGATGTGCTTCGCTTGCTGGCGCGCGGTTTCACCAACACAGATATTGCTGCCAGGTTGTTCCTCTCAGAAGGCACAGTCCGTAACTATGTCAGTTCGATTTTTGGCAAACTTGGCGTCTCAGACCGCACCCAGGCCGCTGTTCTGGCCATCCGTACTGGCCTGGCTCAATCGGGGGATGAGGATTAGCAGGTGGATGGTTGCCGGATAAGGCTAAAGCGGCAAAAAAGCGGCGCTTTTTTGTATTATGGAGAAACTACATCTCTTGATTGAGAATCCGACTTTTGTCACAGACGAATTCTGCTTTATCTGCTATCCTTACATCGTTTGGCGCGGCCAGCGCGCCGGCGAGAAAATCAATCAGAGGAGTATGTTATGAAAATGTTTTGTTACCAGTGCCAGGAAGCCTACAAGAATGTGGGGTGCGAAGTCAAAGGAGTCTGCGGTAAGACCGATGAAGTTTCTAACCTGCAGGACCTGCTGGTGTGGCTGTTGAAGGGCGTTTCGTACTGGGCGGCGCGGGGGCGCGAGCTGGGTGTTTCCAACCCTGAGGCGGACCGCTTTGTAGCGGAAGGGCTGTTCGCGACCATCACCAATGTCAATTTTGACCCGCAGCGCTTCGTGGCGCTCAACCAGCGCGCCCTCTCCCTGCGTGACGAACTGAAAGCCCAGGTTGAAGCGGCTGGCTTCAACGCGCACAATCTGCCCCTGTATGCCAGTTGGGAGCCTCTTCGCGGCGACGCGGATGAGATGGCCACCAGGGGCTTCATGGTTGGCGTGATGTCTGACCACAATCTGAATGAGGATATCCGCTCGCTGCGCGAGCTGCTGGTGTACGGGCTGAAAGGGATGGCGGCTTACATCGACCACGCTCACGTGCTCGATTTCCATAACACGGATCTGTTCCGCTTCCTGGAAGAGGGGCTGCTGGCGGCTGCCGATGACAGCCTGGGTGTGGATGAACTGGTGGGTTGGGTGCTGCGCTGCGGAGAGATGGGGGTTCAGGCCATGGCCCTGCTTGACCAGGCCAATACCACCTCCTATGGCAACCCCGAGCCGACTCAGGTGAACCTGGGGGTGCGCCCCGGCCCGGCTATTCTGGTCAGCGGCCACGACCTGCGCGATCTGGATGAGCTGCTCCAGCAGACCGAAGACAAGGGTGTCAACATCTACACCCACGGCGAGATGCTCCCCGCCAACGCTTACCCGGCTTTCAAGAAACATGCTCATTTTGTGGGGAACTATGGTGGTTCATGGTGGCGCCAGAAAGAAGAATTTGATAAATTCAATGGGGCGATCCTGATGACCACCAATTGTGTGGTCAAACCCGCCAAAAGCTATAAAGACCGACTGTTTACTTCGGGGCTGGTGGGTTGGCCAGGCTGCCCCCACATCGCTGACCGCCAGCCGGGCGCGCAGAAAGATTTCAGCCCGGTCATTGCCAAAGCGCTGCAATGCGGCGAGCCGGAAGCCCTTGAAGAAGGCTCCATCCCGGTGGGCTTTGCCCACGCGGCCGTGCTGGGTGTGGCCGATAAGGTGGTGGAAGCCGTCCAGAATGGGGCGATCCAGCGCTTTGTAGTCATGGCCGGCTGTGACGGCCGCGACTCAGACCGCCAGTACTATACCGATATGGCCGAAGCGCTGCCGGATGATACTGTGATCCTCACCGCGGGCTGTGCCAAATACCGTTACAACAAGCTCAACCTGGGTGAGATTGGCGGTATTCCCCGCGTACTCGATGCCGGGCAGTGCAACGATTCATACTCTCTGGTAGTGATCGCCCAGAAATTGGCTGAAGCTTTTGGCGTGCAAAGCATCAACGACCTGCCGATCTCTTATGACATTGCCTGGTATGAGCAGAAAGCGATCATTGTCCTGCTGGCTCTGCTGTACCTCGGGGTCAAGAAGATCCGCGTGGGGCCAACCCTCCCGGCTTTCATTTCGCCGAATGTCCTTCAGGTGCTGGTGGATCACTTCGATATCATGCCCATTTCTACGGTAGAAGCCGACCGTGAGGCAATCCTCGCCGGGCGATAGACTTCCGGATTGAATTTCATTACGCGCGGCGCGGGCTCCTCCAGCCTGCGCCGTACGCTTTTAAGGGTTGGCCGGCCGGATGTGCATCTCAGGTTGAGCGGCCGGGCCAGTGCCTGCGCGGTGGAAGAACCCGCGAACCCCAACGGAAAGCTGCCGGGCTGCGGCGCTTCTCTTTCCGGCTAAATATCTGGTTCCTTTAAAGCGCTCTTCTGCGTTACAATAAGGCCATTGTTTTATTTTCCAAACTCTTTAAGCCGAAAGCAACCTGCAAATGACCAACTCTCCCGCTTCTCACTGGCCCTGGCTGATGCTCCCGCTCCGCACCGTGCTGTTCGCCGCTTTTCAGGCGCTTTTCGCGCTTGGTTTTTTGCTGGCAGGTTCTGCTGCCGCCTGGAACGCTTCAGCCAACTGGTGGCCGTTTACGGTTACAGCCGCCAATTTGGTATGCATTGCTTTGCTGGTCAGGTTGTATCATCGTGAGGGCAAACACTATTGGGATCTGTTCCGTTTCCAGCGCGAGACTGTTAAAAGCGACCTGCTGGCCTTGCTGGGCATCCTGATCATCAGCGGGCCAATCGCTTTTTTACCCAACTTCCTCGCTGCCAACTGGCTGTTTGGTGACCAGCAAACCGCACTGGATCTCTTTATCCGGCCTCTTCCAGCCTGGGCGGCTTATGCCAGTCTGGTCATTTTCCCGGTTACCATCGCCCTGGCCGAGCTGCCAACGTATTTCGCCTATGTCATGCCGCGCCTCGCGGAACGTTCCGGCCGCCCGTGGCTGGCTGTACTGCTGGCGGCCTTCTTTCTGTCGGCGCAGCATATCGCGTTGCCCCTGCTGCCTGATCTTCGTTTCATTCTCTGGCGGCTGGTGATGTTTTTTCCCTTCGCGCTGATGCTTGGGATCGTCCTGCGCTGGCGCCCGCGCCTGCTGCCGTATCTGGTCATCATCCATGGTTTGATGGACCTGGGGACGGCGGCCATGCTCCTGAGCAGGTAGCACGGTAGAGATGATCCCCTCAATAGATTTATGGTTCAGCCCTGCTTGAAGAAAAACGACAGGCTCTGGTTACAGGGCCTGTCTGTCAAATAGTTCTGCGAATTGCTTCTTCTGGTCATGCTGGACCAGCGCGATGACCTCATCCATCTCTTCCAGCATTGAATCGCCGTGCGGAACGAACAGTTTTCCCTTGCGGATAATAACCGCCACCACGCACTGATCCGGCAGCTTCAGGTCTTCCAGCTTCTGTCCCAATACTTTCGCGCTTGGATCAACCTTCACCACCACCATCGAATATTTACCCTTGCGCAGCTTGAGCAGAGTCATCATATCCCCTAAAGACATCTCTTCCGCGATCAGGCTCCCCAGCAGGTCGGCCTGGTTGAGCGCCACATCCACGCCCATCTCCGGCGTGAACATCCACACATTTTTGGGATGGTTGACCCGGGCAATGATCCGCGGCACGTCAAACTCAAAGCGAGCCAGGTTCGAGACCACCAGATTGACCTCATCCACGCCGGTTACTGCCGCCAGCACATCCACCGAATAAACCCCGGCCGCTTCCAGCACATTGGGGTCAGCGCCATTGCCGTGCACCACAACCTCTTCGGGCAGGTCCATCAGAAGCTGTGGGATATCCTCTTTGCGCTTCTCAATCAAGATCACCTTGTGTCCTTCCCGTAACAAGAAGGAAGCCAGGTACGCCCCAACTTTTCCACCACCCACGATCATGACTTTCATTTCACATTCTCCTAAAGATAGCGCTCTTAAAACAGCGACTTCAATCGATCCATGGACGATGACAGCACAGCCAGATGCAGAATATCACCACTGTGTAAAACCGCCTGGTCGTCTGGCAGGAAGGTTTTGTTGTTGCGGGTAATCGCTACCACGCGGATCTCCCCGGCAATCGTGACCGCTTTGACCGGTTTGCCCTCCAAAAAGGAATGGACGTCAACTTCCACCAGTTTGATGTCTCCCACGCCGAGGCTGTCAGTCACGTCGCTGTGCGAGAAAGATAAGATGCGCGCCAAATGATCTACACCAATCCGCACCGGCGAGACGACCGACAACCCCAGTCGCTGGTAGATCTCGGCGGTGCGCGGGTCGTAAATCCGGGCTGCCACGCGCGGCACGTTGAAGAACTGCTTGGCGACACGCGCCGCGACCACATTGGCCGCGTCGCTGGCTGTCACAGCGGCCAGCGCGTCTGTTTTTTCAATCCCGGCCCGCAATAAAACTGCCCGTTCAAATCCAAGCCCGGTCACGGTATGGCCCTTGAAGTTCGTTCCCAACCGGGCAAAAGCTTCAGGGGCTTTGTCAATCACGGTGACCTGCTGCCCGCGCAGCGCGAGGGTTCGCGCCAGTTCAGACCCTACCCGGCCACATCCGATGATAATGGTTTTCATTTTTTTTACATCCTCCATTCAAACAGCCTGCTGCCGTTTGATATGCTTGTGGACAGTTAAAAGTATTTCTGATTCCATTTTACAACACTACTGCCTGTGAGATCTGTCTGCGTGCCTGTTGTTTCCGTAAAAACCATTTCCGCAGTTCGTCAATCAGCAGGAGAGAAGGTGTCCAGGCGAATAAAAAGATCCAATTGACCAGCGGGAAGCTGTTGGTGCCGATGAATTTCTGGAAGACCGGCAGGTAAACGAAAGCGGCCACTGCCAGCAGTTCGGAGGCGATACCGATCCAGACCAGTTTATTGTTGAACAATGGGCTCTTGAAGAAAGAGGCTGTTTGCGTGCGCTGGGTCAGCAGGTTGCCGATCTGAGTGGTGACGACCGCGCCAAGGGCCATGGCTGTGGCGGACTGGTAAAGACCGCCTTCGCCAGGCAGGTCAATCCACTGCCCCCAATAGCCGTTGGTCCAGTACATGAAGTAGAACCCGGCCATGGCAGCCGCGCTTTGGATCGGGCCCAGCCAGGCATACGAGCGCAGCAGCAGCGACCTGGTGATGACGTGTTCGGTCAGGTCGCGCGGAGGGCGGTCCATCACCCCCGGTTCAGGAGGTTCGGCGCCCAATGCCAGCGCGGGGACAATATCGGTACCCAGGTCGATTGCCAGGATGTGCATCACGTTCAGGGCGATCGGGATGCGCGCCCCGCTCAAAGCGAAGATGATGAAGGGCACCGCTTCCGGGGTGTTGCTGGTGAAAATGTACGAAGTGAATCGTTTGATGTTGGTATAAACTGCCCGGCCTTCTTCAACGGCGTTGACGATCGAGGCGAAGTTGTCATCGGTGAGAATCATATCCGCCGCTTCCTTGGCCACGTCGCTGCCCGAGATGCCCATTGCCACGCCGATATCAGCTTTCTTGAGCGCCGGTGCGTCGTTGACCCCATCCCCGGTGACCGCCACAATGTTGCCCAGCTCCTGCAGCGCGCTCACCACCCGCAGCTTATGCTCCGGGGCCACACGGGCAAAGATCACTTCTTCCTGCAGGGCGGTGGATAGCTGTTCCGGCGACATCTTGTCGAGATCGAACCCGGTGATGATTTGAGGACGCGCGCCTTTGATGATCCCAATCCGGCGGGCAATACTCTCGGCCGTCAGGCCATAATCGCCGGTGATCATCACAATGCGGATCCCGGCGGTGTGGCATTTTTTGACCGCCTCGGCTACTTCAGGACGGGGTGGGTCGATCATCGCCGCCAGACCGACAAAGGTCAAATCTTGCTCAACAGTTTCAGCGTCGTAAACCGGCAGCCGCCCGGGCAGGTCGCGCCGGGCCAAAGCCAGCACCCGCAGTCCGTCACGGGCATACTGGTCGTTGGCACCCATGATCTGATCGCGCATCGCGGCGCTCATTTCCACCACTTGCCCATCCAACTCGCAGCGGGAACACAGCTCCAACACTTCCTTGGGCGCGCCCTTGACGAACGCGAACTGGGTATGCCCGTTCGTGCTCTTGCGGTGGATGGTGCTCATCCGCTTGCGCCGAGATTCAAAGGGAAGCTCGCGCGTGCGCAGGTTGCGCCGCTCTTCCGCGTCCAGGTCGAAACCCGCTTTTTGGGCTACCACTTTCAGGGCGGCTTCTGTGGGGTCGCCCAGGATGGTCCAACGTTGGGCGTTGTCGCTGTCACTTTCATCTGAGGCCTCAGGGTTGGGCGCGATTAATTTGGAATTGTTGCACAGCGCTGAGCCCAGCAGCAGCCGGCCCAGAGAACCTTCTTTCGTGTTCCGAACAGGCTGCTCGTTTAAAGAGATGTGACCTTGCGGGTCGTACCCGATGCCGGAAACCACAAATTCTTTGCCGGCGATCGTCGGGCTCGCCGCGCCCTCCACGCTGCCATCCACATTGGGCAGCCATAGGCTGCGGACGGTCATCTCGTTTTGGGTCAGGGTGCCGGTCTTATCGGTGCAGATGTAATTGGTGCAGCCCAGAGTCTCCACCGCCGAGAGCTTTTTGATCAACGCGTGGCGTTGGGCCATGCGCTGGGTTCCCATCGCCAGCGCCAGGGTCACCGTAGGCAGAAGCCCTTCAGGCACGAAGGCCACGATCATCCCCAGGGCAAAAATAAAGCTTGCCGCGAGGTTAATTTTTGCCAGGGTCAGCGCGATGATGAAGAAGATGACACCGCTGCCGATGGCGATGAAAGAGATCTGCTTGGTAACGTTATCCATCTCTTTTTGCAGCGGGCTGAGGTCGCTGCCCACGCTCTGCGTCAGGTGGGCGATCTTGCCAAATTCGGTTTTCATCCCGGTGGCGAACACCACCGCTTTGCCGGTGCCGGAGACCACATTCGTCCCCGCGAAGACAATGTTGGGGATTTCGGTGTGGGTGATTTCTTCCTGAAAGATCAGCTCGCGGGTCTTGTTGACCGGCCGTGATTCTCCGGTCAGGGTGGATTGGTCTACCTGAAGTTCGGCCTGCTCCACCAGGCGGCAATCCGCCGAGATTTTGTCGCCCTCACTCAATAACACCACATCGCCCGGGACCAGCTCGTCCACTGTTACCCGGGTTTCCTGGGCGTCGCGCAGCACCCGCGCGTAGGAGGGCAGCATTTTTTGCAGCGCCTCGGTCGCCTTGCTGGCCCGGAATTCCTGCCAGAAGCTGAAGGCGCCATTGATCAGGTTGACCAGCCACACGGCGATCGCCAGCTGCGGCATTTCCGCCACCAGGGCTACAATGCCGCCGATCCACAGCAGGATCGCCATCAGATGGGTAAAGTTGGAAACAAACCGCACGATCAGCGGCGTGCCTTTGCTTTTTTGAATGGCGTTCGGGCCGTAGATTTCCCTGCGCTGCTCGCATTCAGGGGTGTTCAGCCCCTGCATCCGCGATTTTAACGTTTGATAGACTTCATCAACAGGCAGCTGGTGGATCCGATCGATCGATTCTTCAGAAAGAAACAGGTTATTCTCAGTCATTGTCTTTCACATCATTTCTTTATGCCAGCACAGGAGGTGCCGCACGATCCAATAAACTCTCATTATTATTGCAACAATATTTTCAGCCATGAAAAAAGGTTGGAACAAAGCCCAACCTATGGCGCGCCTCAAACATAAATTGTAGAGCAGGATTATTTCACCAATTCGGGTTCCTGTCAATGGTTGTGAGAATGAATTTATAAGGAATCGGATTGAACAGTTGTGAAAAGCCAGACCTCTCCCTCAAGCGCTCACTGTGCTGGAGAGAAGGGCGCTGCTGGTGGATCGCTCCATTGCCGGGCAGCGCGTTGCACCAGGGCTGGTTTGGCCTGCCGGGGCGAGCGCAGCGAAGCATCTCAAACAAACCTGGCAGCGGGATCCATCGGAGCAGGTTTAATTTGCCGGGAAGGGTCAGAAAGATTTTTCCTCCCTGCGGTCGTCAAAATGGCACTTGGCCGCGGTGCTTCTACGAGGGCGGCGGTTCTGGTTTGTGCTACATCGGGCCGAGCGATTCTCCGCTCGCGAAGCCGCCCCACTTGCGCCTGACGCAAGTGCAGGCGGGGCGCAAAAGTTTTAAACTAAAAAGGTTTTCTTTGCGTCCTTTGCGGCTTTGCGTGAGCTATATAATGCTCGCTCAGAACAGCGCGGATTGGGATGGCTTTGCCCCCATCACTCCTTGTAGATTCCCTGCCGGATCAGCTCAAAATACTGGCGGCACTCCCCCGTGATCCGCTCGACCAGGGCCAGCCCTTCGGCCGGGCTCATCCGTTTGAATTTGCCCAGATACCTGTTCAGCAGCCCGTCGAGCATGAGATGGATCAGCGCCACGGCCTGCTCCACCTCCACCCCTTCACGGAATTTGGAGCGGTCAAGCCCTTCGGTCAGCATCTCTGCGCTGGCTGCGGCGTACCCGCCGGCCCGCTCGCGCAAGGCTGCCTGGATCTCCTCTGGGGCGTGGATGAAAGCGTTGTAAAACAGTCGGAACAGCTCCGGCTCTTCCGCGGCAAACCGGAAGCGCGCCCGCGACAGGTGCAGCAGGCGTTCGAACAGGTCCGCGGGCAGTTCCCCGGCCAGCCCGGACTGGCGCTCCGCGTAGCGGCGGACGGCATGCTCTACCACATACAGGAAGAGGTCTTTTTTGCTGCCGAAGAAGTAGAACAACGTCCCTTTGGGGATACCAGCCTGCTTCACGATGGTGTTGGTAGATGCCTGCCGGTACCCGTTGCTGGCAAACTCCGCGATGCAGGCTTGCAGGATGCGCTGCTGGTCTTCCACCGGTATTTTTTCGAAATTTTCGTATGGCTGCTTCATAAAAGCACTCAACCCAGGCGGTAATGCACTGTCCACTGCAGATAACGGAACAGGTTGACGTTGCGGAACCAGCGCAGGTAGCGCATTTTTGGGGTTTCCTCGTCAAAGTAAGACCAGTCATCGAGGAAGGTGATCTCCGGCCCCCAAACCTCCATCTCGCGGCTGTCCGCCAGACCGGATTTGAACTCGGCGCCTTTGCCCATTTTGCAGCGGCGCTGCATCTTGCCGCTGGCGATATTCTTCAGCGGCGGGCGCAGCCAGGCTTTGTTGAATACCTCGCATACCAGCTCCGAGCCGGGGAAGCGGGCCCGCAAAGCCAGCACCAGACTTTTAACCTGTTCCGGCTCCAGATACATGAACAACCCTTCAGCCAGAAACAGTGTGGGTTGGGTGCCCTGTTCCAGGACCTGCTCCATCCATCCCGGCTCCAGCACCGAGCAACCCACCAGATAGTAGCGCGCGCTTTCCTCAAAGAACTTACGCTTGAAGGCGATCACTTCCGGCAGGTCGATATCGAAGAACTGCATCTGCCCGTTATCCACCCGCAGGAACCGCGAATCCATCCCGCATCCCAGGTTGACCACCGTGCCGGCGGGGTGCCGGGCTAGGAAATCTGTTGTGTACCTGTCAAACCTTCTGGCGCGCAGGCTCATAAAGACCACCAGACGCCGGTCGAGCCTGCCGGATGCCAGCTTGCGCAGCAGCTTGCTTTCCGCGGTGGCCAGTTCCGGAGTCAGCGCCCGGGCGATCTCGACCGCTTTTTGGTCTGTTAGGATCGGCTCATCCGACTGGCTCTCGATTGCCCGGCAGTACAGGGTCAGCAGACAGGTTTCCGCTACATCCTTATCGGTTGAGGACTGCAGGAAGGGGGTATGATTGTTCTCTTTCATCATTCACTCCTTGAATTAACTGACCATATGGTCAGTTAAACGTATTGTATGCTTTCCGGCTGGCTTTGTCAACAGCCGGGATGCCAGCCGGGATGCCAGAATCCAAAAGTCTATCCATCTGGCCAGGTTTCGCGAAAAGAGATCACGTTGAATCGCTTATAATATCGATGCGTGATCGTGTTTTTAGCATCCGGCTTGCCTTAAACAGGTGAGCGGATAGGAGCATACTAAAGGAGATGGATATGAGCTATACCCCCGCGATGGATCGCTATCAAAAGATGGTTTACAACCGCTGCGGCCGCAGCGGCCTGAAGCTGCCCGCCCTCACCCTGGGATTGTGGCAGAAATTCGGCGGCCTGGTGCCGTTTGAATCTTCACGGGAGCGGGTGCTGCGGGCGTTCGACCTGGGGATCACCCACATCGACCTGGCCAACAACTACGGCCCGCCCTTTGGTTCCGCGGAAGAGACCTTCGGCAGGATCATGGCAAAAGACCTGAGACCTTACCGAGACGAGCTGGTCATCTCCACCAAAGCCGGCTATGACATGTGGCCCGGCCCTTACGGTGAATGGGGCTCGCGCAAATACTTGCTGGCCAGCCTGGACCAGAGCCTGAAACGGATGGGGCTGGAGTATGTGGATATCTTCTACTCGCACCGCTTCGACCCCGAAACCCCATTGGAAGAGACCATGGGCGCGCTGGACCAGGCCGTGCGGCAGGGCAAGGCCCTCTACGTGGGCATCTCCTCCTACAGCCCGGCTAAAACCAGCGAGGCGGCCGCCATCCTGCGCCGCCTGGGCACCCCCTGCCTGATCCACCAGCCCTCTTACTCCATGCTCAACCGCTGGATCGAGGAGGAGCTGCTGGACGTGGTTGAGGAGGAGGGGATGGGGGTGATCGCTTTTTCCCCGCTGGCCCAGGGGATGCTGACCGAAAAGTATCTGGGCGGTATCCCGGAAGACTCCCGCGCCGC
>Ga0068713_1002737_pt1 | contig 16942 bp, 19 predicted proteins | sample MTBAKSrepl2MetaG_FD_62223 | JGI IMG/M metagenome (GOLD analysis project Ga0068713, IMG submission 62223) | Enrichment culture microbial communities om Arthur Kill intertidal strait, New Jersey, USA, that are MTBE-degrading - MTBE-AKS2 (Arthur... | ecosystem: Environmental > Aquatic > Marine >...
GCTACGGCATGTATTCGGTTATCGCGGACAGTTTCGACGGCCTGCTGCACGAGATCGCGTGGGACAAGCGTCCTGATATCGTGGAAGTGGTGCACAAGATCATGGACGGGGAGCCGAAGGATGAAAGCGGTATGTCCGAAGAGCTGGTGAAATTCTCCAAAACCGCAAAAGTGATCCTCGGGAGCACACTGTATTCAGATTCATGGCTTGAAGTCTGATAACAGCCCGATAAGATTATAAAAAGGGGTGAGAAGCGGAAAACGCTTCCGCCCTTTTTTTATGCGTTTTTAGATCCGTTTATGGTTTCAACATGATCGCGCATAGTATATGATAGGTTCGCAATTGAACTGTGTCCGTGAAGAATATTACCTATAAAACCATATTAACTGAGAGGCGACGCATGGATGTAGGTTTTAAGGTCGACGTGACCGAGCTGGAAAACGAAGGCGTTCAAATGGTCCTGAGGCTGGAGAGCCCGAACGGCGCTACAATTCTCAAGCTGCATTTTGAAACGTATGACGAATTGGCTGCCGGCGTCAAAAAGGTAAAAGAGCGTTTGGACGGTGCGATGGAAAAGGCCAGGGAGCTTTTTGAGGCGCCCGCGGGTAAAAAGCCAACGACGTCGTCCGAATTCAGCCCCTCGGACGATCCGGAAAAGAACTGGCTGGGGCTGGAAAGCATAGGATCGGACGAGGAGTTCTTTCGGGCTTTTAATAAAATGAGCGAAGAGCGTCGCAGGGCCGTCGCCGATCTGGTGCTGACCAAAATGAATATTTTCAAAGGGCGGGCCAGTGTTTTTTCCATTCATTTTAGCGAGGATGACGCTGTTCTTGAGAGGTAATTGATTCTTTCACATAAATATTGGTGATATTCCATATTGATAGGCCTAGGGGATGCTAAATCTTGCTATCAATGTGGTAAAACGAGTTAGCGAGCAGGTATGTAACGATCATGGATATGGATGTTCCACGTGGAACAATCGGCGCGGCGCGAATAATTTCCATCGCCAATCAAAAGGGAGGCGTCGGTAAAACCACGACCGCGATCAACTTAGGCGCGTCTCTCGCCGCCATCAACAAGAAGGCTCTTCTGGTCGACTGCGATCCGCAAGGCAACGCGACCAGCGGCTTGGGGGTGGAGAGAAGCGAAGAGCAGCCCGATATCTACCGGCTGCTGCTGGGCGAAGCGGGGTGCGTGGACGTTATCCGCGACACGCCCATGAAACGGCTCAAGGTGATCCCGGCCAACACCGATCTCTTCGGGGCCGAAGTTGAACTCATGTCCTACGATAATAAGCAGCAGATCCTGAAGGAACGCCTCAGCGCCGTACGATCGGAATTCGACTACATTCTCCTGGACTGCCCTCCGTCCCTGGGACTGCTCACCATAAACGCCATGACCGCGGCCGACTCCGTAATCGCTCCCATTCAGTGCGAATACTTCGCCCTGGAAGGGCTCACCCAATTGTTAAACACCGTGCGGCGCGTTCAGAGAAGTTTCAATCCCCGCCTGAGGATTGAAGGCATATTGCTCACCATGTTCGATGGTCGAAACCGGCTGTCTCATCAGGTGGCCGACGAAGTGAACAAGCATTTCAAGAAGGCGGTGTTCAAAACGGTGATTCCGCGTAACGTGCGTTTGAGCGAATGTCCCAGCCACGGACTGCCGGTGGCGCTCTATGATATTCATTCATCCGGAGCGCAAGCGTATTTTCAGCTCGCCAAGGAAATTGTACGGAACGGAAGGAAATAATGACTAAGAAAAAAGGATTGGGTAAAGGTTTGGACGCGCTGCTTCCCGATTGGGACGCCATCGAAGCGCATGGAGAAGGGTTCTATCGAATCGATCCTCGCGAAATCAGACCTAATCCTTACCAGCCCAGGAAATATATGGATGAAGAATCGCTGCGCGAGCTGGCGGTCTCCATCAAGGAAAAAGGGGTCATACAGCCTCTGATCATACGCAGCGCCGAGGACGGATACGAGCTGGTCGCCGGCGAACGCAGGTTGCGCGCGGCGCTCATGGCCTCCCTGGAAAGCGTGCCGGTTATTGTAAAGGACCTATCGCCGGCGGAAATGCTGGAAATAGCGCTCATAGAAAATATCCAGCGGGAAGAGTTGAACGCCTTGGAAGAGGCGGACGCCTACGCGCGTTTGATAGATGAATTCGGGCTCACGCAGGAAAAGCTGTCGGAACGCGTCGGTAAAAAGCGCGCCACTATCGCCAATTATCTCCGGCTCAGGAAACTGCCGGACCCCATAAAGGAAAACCTGCTGACCGGCTCCATCTCCATGGGCCACGCCCGCGCGCTGCTGTCTCTGGAAAGCCGCTCGGACATGATCCGGCTGCGCGATGAAATTGTAAAACGGGACCTTTCCGTTCGCGCCGCGGAGCGCAAAGCCAATCAGATAAAAAAAGGCGCCGAGACGGCAAGGAAACCCGCTCCGGACCCGGACCCCTACCTCAAGGAAATCTCTCAACGGCTGAGCGAACACTACGGCTACCGGGTAATCGTGACCAGAAACGAAAAAAAAGGCGCGATCCAGTTCGAATTTTACAGCGACGACGATCTCGAAAGGCTCTTGGAGTTGTTAAAGGGCTGATTTCGTGGCTATTCACCTTATTATCGACGGGTACAATCTCATACGACAGTCTCCTTTTTTGAGCAAAGCGGAAGAGGAGAGCCTGGAGGAAGGCCGTCACGAACTGCTCGATTACCTGTACGCCTATAAAAAAGCCAAAGGCCATCGCCTTACCGTGGTATTCGACGCCGCTGACGAACCCACCGTGTCCGAAGAAATCTACCGGCGAAAAGGCGTTAAAATAGTCTTTTCCCGCAAAAATCAAACCGCGGACGATGTTATCAAGCATATGGCCAGGAGCGAAGGGGAACGCGCCGTAGTGGTCACGTCCGACAGGGACCTGGCAAGCACGGCCGAGCGCTTCGGCGCAAAGGTCGTGTCTTCGCAGGAATTTGAAGGGGCCATGATTATGGCCTACGCGGGAGAGCAGGAAGGGCCGGCCGAGGACGATGAAGGTTCGAATGCAAAATTTATGACCAGGAAAAAGGGTCCGGCGAAAAGATTGTCCAAAAAGGAACGGAAGAGCAAAGCGAAACTGTCGAAACTGTAAACGCCGTCGCGGCGCGTGATCACTTCCTTATGTCCCTTCTTTTTACCAGTTTTGAAATGGTTTTTCTAACCGTTCGTGTTTTTTCGGCGGCGGCCACTTTGCCGGATGGGGAAAGAAGCACGTAGAGGGCTCCCAAACCGCCGTCCCGGCTTTGGGCCGAAGAAAAAGCCAGGACAATCTTCCCCGTCACGCCGGTTCTGAGCCAGGACGCCACACGACGTTTTAACACTGGCTCGCCGCCACGCGAATTATTTCCCTTTCCGTGTATGATTAAAACACAACACAGGCCGGAAATGTAACTGTCCCATAAAAACCGCCGCGCGGCTTCTTCTCCCTCATCGGCCCGAAGACGGTGCAGATCGATGAAGGCCTGAATGGGGTAGGCGCCGCTCCGCAACCGTTCGAAGGCCAGGGGGTTTAAATCAGGCGAGCGCCAGAGGATATATTCGTCGGAATGCGCGGGGTCGAAATCTTCATTTCCCTGGATAAGGTCGAATAATTTTTGGATGGATTCGACGGAATCGGGGCAGGGACACGTGGTGGACGCTAGGGGAGCGGTGTGATGCAGCGCCGCGCGCTTTTCCTTGCCGGAAATAGGAACAACATCCTTCATGGCCTGGTTGAACAACTCCTCGTCACACATGCCGCCAGGAGACGAAGGCACATGAACCGGCGCAAACTCGCGATACTCAAAGAGTTTATCGCGCACTTTTTGAAAGGGAGAATTGAACGCAACTGATTTAGGATTACTTTTTCGTCCCATGCTAATCCCCCTATTGCGAAAGAGCGCAGGTAGACAACTGTGTGTATTATATATAGAATTCAAAAATGCGCAAGTAGTTGCGATCCAAGCGACAAAAACATCGCGCGATGAGGAAAACATGGAGCTCACCGGGGAGGCTGACGATTTTATGTTTTGAAGGAGGGAACTTTTAGGAAAAAGTGCCCTCCCAAGCCCACCCTCAAAAGCTTAACTTATTGAAAACACAATCATTCAGGCAAACATGTTCTCATTTCGCGCGCAGCGGGAAATTATCCGCAGGGGGCGTGGGGGAAGAGATTCCCCCACACAATTCCGCGCCCACGCTTTAAGCGACCGCATCGGAGGAAAAAGGAAGCCATATCTTTTTAAACGCACTATTGCTTGACAGTGGCGTTTCGCAATGCGTACATTGCAGGATTAAAACGCTAACCAACTGAAATGCAAGGAGATACAAGTGTCTAAACGCGTTACGGTCATACCTGGGGACGGAATCGGGCCCGAAGTCGCGGCCGCCATGATGAAGTGCGTGGACGCCACGGGCGTGCCTGTCGAGTGGCAGGAATTGAATGTGGAGTGGGGTGATTCCGCGGGTAACGTGGCCGGATTGCCGCAAAATCTGCTGGACTCCATCAGCGCAAACAAGCTGGCCATCAAGGGGCCCATCACCACTCCGGTGGGGAAGGGGTTTCGCAGCCTGAACGTGACGTTACGGCAGGTTTTTGACCTGTACGCGTGCGTAAGGCCCTGCAAAAGCATGAAAGGGGTCCGCTCCCGCTATGAAGACGTGGATGTGGTCATTGTGCGGGAAAATACCGAGGACCTGTACGCGGGCCTTGAATTCAAGAACAATGAGCCGGAAACCAGAAAGCTGATCAACTATCTCAAAAATGAATTCGGCATGCATGTCGATCAGGACGCCGCCGTGGGCCTGAAGCCCATCAGCTCCAGCAAAAGTGAACGGATCATACGCTTCGCCTTTGACTACGCGCTGCAAAGAAAAAGGCAAAAGGTGACCGCGGTGCATAAAGCCAATATTATGAAATTCACGGACGGGCTTTTTGGGCAAGTAGCGGAAGAAATTTCAAAATCCTATCCTGATTTGGAATTTGAAGAAAGGCTGGTCGATAACCTGTGCATGCAGTTGGTTACGCGGCCGGAGCAGTTCGATGTGCTGGTTTTGCCCAACCTTTACGGCGATATCGTTTCCGATCTCTGCGCCGGGTTGGTGGGGGGATTGGGAGTGGCCCCCGGCGCCAATATCGGCGAGGAGATAGCGGTGTTCGAGGCGACTCACGGCAGCGCGCCTAAATACGCGGGGCTCGACAAGGCCAATCCCACCGCGCTTATACTGAGCGGCGCCATGATGCTTGATTATATGGGCGAATCGAAAGCCGCCGAGGCGTTGCGGAAAGGCGTGGAATCGGTTATCGAGGAAGGCCAAAGCGTTACCTACGATTTCAAAATGGATCGGGACGATCCGTCCGCGGTGGGCACGTCCGAAATGGCCGACGCCATAGTGGAGAAGGTCAAGCTGTATATGAAAGGATAGGGGAACCCGGCCAGGCGCCGGGAATCCAGGCTCATTCATGCAAGCGTTGGCGAAGAAACAGCAGGAAACCATAATCCGCAAGCTTCGAAGGCCCGCGGGAACGGCGCTTCACCGCTATTCCATGATTAATCAGGGCGACCGGGTCCTGGTGGCCGTGTCCGGCGGAAAAGACAGTTTGTCTCTACTCTGGTATTTGAACGATCATTGCAAACGCGCTCCCATCAGCTACGATATAGTACCCGTTCATCTTGAAATGGGATATTACCCGCAAGGGGCGCTGATACTGCGCGACTATTTTAAGGCGCTCGGGCTCGAGTATGTGGTGGAACATACCACCTACGGCCCCGACGCGCACCGGGCGGGCGAAACGCTCAACCCCTGCTTCCTCTGTTCGCGAAATAGACGTAAGCGGCTGTTTTCATTGGTAAAACAGCTTAATTGCAATAAGCTTGCGCTGGGCCACAACAGGGAAGATATCGTGGAAACGCTTCTGCTCAACATGTTTTACGCCGGTCAGATCAGCACCATGAAGCCGGTGGAAACCATGTTCCGGGGGGAGTTTTCCATTATCCGGCCTCTGGCCTTGACTCCCGCGGAGGTTATCCGCCGCTTTGTGGAAATGCTGGGTTTGCCGGTGATTCACAATCCCTGCCCATCGGCCGACACGTCAAAGCGGTCGGAAATACGGGCTCTCCTGGAAACCCTGTCCCGAACCAACAAGAAATTGGTTTCCAACCTGTTTAACGCGGCGCAGAATGTGCGAACCGACTATTTGTTGTAGCTTGATTGAGGATGTAAAGATATGCCCATGGAATGTTCGGTCTACGGAAAAGGCGTCCAGCTCACCATACTGCGGAAGCGGCTACGTACGGAGGAACTGTCGCGCGAGGAGCGCCGGGAGATTGAAACGGCGGTCGCGCAGCTGGAAAAGGAGCTTGACGTGGAATAAAAAAGGAGTCCCGGCGCTATCCGGGGACTCCTTTTTTCAAGCGCGGTCCTGTCCCGCTGTTCGGTGTCAAATGGGCGGGTTCACAATGTCTTTTTTGGTATTGCCGTTTTCGTACTCACCGTTTTGCGTGGTCTTGGTTTGCTGCTCCTGCTTTTCTTCCTGGGTGGTTTTCTGGCTTTCGTCGCTCGCGCCCTGGGTGGTCTTCCCGGTTTGGGATTTGCTCAACCTCGTGGATTTTACGGCGCTTTTGCGGTCGTTTTTGATAGTGACGAGATTCGTGGACGAACCCGCTTTGGCGGTTGGCGCGTTGGTAAAGGAAACCGAACCGCCTTTGTTTACCTGATAGGTTTCCGCGCTCGCTCCACCGGCGAGCATGAAAAAGGCGCCTGCAGCCAATAACCCGCGCGTTACAATGGTCAATGTTTTCTTCATATATAACTCCTCGGAAAAGCGTTTTTCGTACACATACACAATGAATTCACAGTTGTTTGCCGCCCGCGGTCGTCCCCGGGTTTACTGCCCGGTAATCTGCTGCCAGCGTATGGGCTTCCATCCCGTTAAGGAGGCGGGGGCCACGGGCCCTCCCACGAACTGGAGGTCACCATTGATGGTCTCGGCTATGACCACCGTGTTTCCGGCTTCATCGCCGGTCGTTCCCAGGTTGGAGGTTATCAGGTGATCCACGGCGACCGCCTGGCTGTCGAAGTCGGAGTCGGAAGGCGTCGATGAGCCGTCCGACACAGTGGGACAGAATTTGAAGGAATAAATGGTGCTGTTACCGCCAAAGGCGCAGGGTTCGTTGTCGGGCGTAAAGGACACCACGTAGGCTCGTCCGTAGAGGATCTCGGGGCTTGACGTCACCCGTTCACCGCCGGATATGGACCTCGAATACCAGGCCGTCGAAGGCCCTCCGTCCCCTTCATCCAAAACGGCGAAAATGGTATTGGCCGTAGTGTCGGTTTTGTCGTCGGGTGAGAGGTATCTGCCGGTGCCGCCGATAATAACCGGCGTGTCATTGCATATGCCGATGTTGCATTGCGCGGTGATGGCGTTTCCAAAAGAGGCCAGCGCGGTAATGTACCAGCCGTTGACGGCCGTGTGAGAGGCGGAGTCTTCCACGTACTTGGAGAAACGCCAGAGATTGCCTTGCAAGTCGCCGGCGTATACGGCGCGCAGCCAACCGTTGGGTCCGTATACGGCGGGTGTGGACAATCCGCCGGTGACGCCGCCGGTGGGCAACTGGTACATAATCGAACCGGAAGCCAGATTGACAACATAGAGATTATCGCTGATCGCCGAACCGCCGGAGTCGACTCCGTAGCCGTTGCCAAACACCACCGCGGGAACGCTCGCGCCGTCTTCCAGCAAGCGTACCAGCTGGGGTTCGGAGAAACTATGGCCGATATTTTCCCAACCCGTATCGGAATCGGTTCTCGACCACAGAAGCACCGGCGAAGCGGTATTGGTAACGTCCATGGCGAAATAGCCCTTGCCGCCCCCGCCGAAACCGCCCACGAGATAGTTGTTATTGTTGAAGGTGCGGACATTGAGAGCCAAATCCACGTAGTAGAGATGATGGTCCTTGTAATTGATATCGGCTAATTTGGAAAGGGCGGGCACGCCATCCACCATACGATTCACCTGCGGAGGGATAAAAACCCACATCTCCTGCATGGAATTGAGGTCAATGGCGTGCAGGAATCCCTCGTTGCTGCCCACGAAGATGGTATTTTCGCTGACGGCCGGGCGGGAATGAACGACGTCGCCGAAATAGGAAAAGCGCTGCCGGTATGCGCCGCCATTCTGAACTTCATTGCTGTTGTCGCCGATTAGGTAGGCGAATTCGTCATCGCTCAGCCCCAGGAGGGACGCCGTGGCGGGGACCAGACTGTCGCCGTCGGCGGTATAGATGACGCGGCTGCCGAACGCCGGCAGATGGTCGCTGGCCCGCACCTCACCGGTTATGGAGGATCCCACCACATCTCCGGACTCGTTCCATGATATTTCCAGATCGCGGCTTAACACATCGCCCGACCAGTCTGCGCTGCTGAAACGGGTGCTCACCAGCTTGGTTTCACCGGCGCGGTAGTTGGGCGAAGAAAAGGCCAGTCCGGCCACGGAGAACGTGCGTTCGAAGATGTCTTCCAGCGCGGCGCCTATGGCTTGTTCAAGATCCTCCGCCGAGTTGGCGGTGTAGTAGAGGCCGTCGCCCACGCGGGCGGTGTTGGACAACAAGGGATGGTCGATGGCAAAACCGATGGCGTAGGTGACGACTTCCCGGCATTTCTCGCCGCCCGCTTCAAACCAGCTTCCGTCGTTTTCGCTCATATGGTTGAGCTTGTACGCTATGCCGTCGAGCAGGCTTTCACCAGTATTGGTGTTAGAAGAATCGCTGCAGTTGGTACACGGCTGGTACCAGGGAAACCCGGAGCCGGTATACCCGAATTCGGTCTTCATGGCCTGGCATTCGGGATCGCCGTCGCAATAGGAATCGATCGAGGACTTTAGTGAAGAGGGATAATAGGTGTCCATGGCCGGCTCGCCGTCGGTCATGAGCACCACAAAATGGTTCTGGCATGAATACTGGCAGTTGGAGTCGTTGCGAAACACATCGTAGTAGGCGTCATAGAGGCTTTCGCCCAAGGGGGTCCAGCTTGTGGCGCCGATGCCCGAGACATAATTGGTCAGATAGGAGACGGAGTCACCGGCAAAAAAGGGGCTCGATTGGTTGAAGATGGTTCCGCCGGTGCTGTAATCGAACGTCATCAGCGCGAATCGCGCGTTGGTCTTCTGAGCGTTAATCAGATTATTGATGGTATCCCGCGCCACCATCATACGGGTTTTGGCGGGTAAAATGCTCCTCAGGTCCACCGGGCTGGAAGTGCCGGTGGTGGCGGTGGTGTAGGTTTCGAAAAGATAGGCGAGATAGTTATCGGTATAACGGGTGTAGGCGCCGGTTTCGGGATCATACACGTAGGGCACGCGAATGGCGCGCCAGCCTTCGCCGGAAATCCAGTTGTTGTTTTCGGTGGTTCTGCGGCCGTAGATAACCCGCCCGCCGTTATAGTCGTTCCGCTCGATGTAATTGGGGGATTGCGCGTTCAGGTTGGTCGAAAAGCTATCGTGATTGCGGTAGCAGTACCAGGCTCCGTTGTTGTTATACGTGCCGGGCGTGTAGTTGTATGATCCTTCGGTGCCGTTGGTAACCTTGTTGATATAGCCGTAATAATAATTGGAGCTGCTGCCGTAACCGGAACAGCCGGAGGTGTTGCATTTATCGTACTTTCCATAGCGGTACAGCGGGTATTCCACGGTCGGGTCAAAACCCTCTTCCCAGGAAACGTTGGACATGGAGCCAGAGTTGTCGAGAATGATCAAGACGTTGGGAAGGACAGGGGTGAGCGTCGACACCAGGGGAACCTGATTGTTGGGATCGGCCGGATCGAAGTCCTGCCCGAACGCGGGAAAGACAAAAGCGGCGAGCAAAAATAAAAAAACCAGACTCGAAGCGCCAAACACCGTACTATTGAATTTTATTCGCCCAAACGCGCTCATGGTATGTTCTCCTATTCCTGAACAGGCAAGTAGGTAATCATTTGTTGTTCCAACTGTGTCCGGACTCTTGCCTGGGGATTGACGCTGAACCCTTCCGAACGGACGCAGATACGGCTCGTTTCCAGCATGGCGTTGCTTAAGCCGGCGGGGGACTGTCCTATGCGCGCCGAAGCGCCCAGTTCGCTGGCCATCTTGCTGCGCCCTCTGCCGGCGCGGGGAACGCTGGGCATGTAACCCTGAAACGTGGAGGGAGGAGAATCAAGGTTATCCCAATTGGGATCGGAGCCGGTTTCATCGGGCCAACCGAATTCGCTCGGAGTGGAAATGACGGTGGTTTGCGAAAGAATGTCGTCGAATTTCATGCCCCGGTAGCGGCTGGAACATCGCTGTATACCGGATTCGCCGGCGTACAGTCCCTCGCTGCCTTTGCGAAAAACAAGGGTGTTGTTCGAATCGCTGATCGTCGTGTTGGCGCCGATGGTACCCACAATAGCGACTATGACCATCACCACGATGGACATAATGAGCGCGCTTCCCTTTTCATCTCGCAAAAGAGCTTGGGGGCGGGGTATGAAAAATCCGATACTGCGCAAAAAAAGCGGACTTGCTTTGCCTAACGTACGCATGTAGGCCGCTCCTCTCTCGTTATGTAATTGTTTCACGGGACATTGCGAAGACGCACCAAACCGGAAGAGGTTATGGTTTGGTCCTCGGGCCCTTGGGAATCGATTTCGATTTTAATTAAATTTAAAACGCCGATGTCTGAGACAGCGGGCACATCCGCGGCAGTTATATTCGTGAAAGCCCCGCCCTGATCGACCATAATTCTTACGTCGGAAATGCCGTTAAGCAGTCCTTGAAACGCGCCCGAGCCGGGAAACAGCGCTTCCAGCTTCTTGTTGTCCCGGTCGATCCGATAGGTGACGGTTTGCGCCAGAAAAGAAACATCCATGACCGCCATGGGATTGGCGCGTATAAAGTTAGCTTCTTCGAGTTCCGCCGAGCCTCCTGGAAACGAAGGGCATTCGACAACGTAGCCGCTGGCGAAGTCGCCGCTGACCACCTTATAGAGCACGCCTCCCGTGGCGTCCAAATCGCCGCCGCAGGCCAGCAGCAAGGTGCCGGGGGTAAAGTCGGGGTCGGGTTGCGGTGAGGTTCCCGAGGTGTTCAGGTTGATGGTAAAGGTGTTGGTCCCCGTGGAGTTGGACACGACTTCAAACACATGGCCGTTGGAACTTTGCGAGCTTATGCCGCCGCCTCGGGCCGTGATCGTGTCCACCTGCGATCCGGTAAAGGTCAGCTGCAGAGGATACGCGTCCTGGGTCAATCGCTGGGGAAAAGACGTGTTGCGGTAATCATCGACTTCGGTGAAAGAAACGGGCGCGTAGACGTATCCCCCGCAGGGAGACACCACGCGGAAAACCTGCGAGCCAGCCCCTCGGATATCCCGTTCCAGAAGCTTCAGCGCCAGGCGGGCGTTTTGCTGGCCAATCACCACATCCTGGGCCACATTCTGGTTTTTGTTTCCGGAAATCATCGCGGACACCGTGGCCCCCATGATGATGGAAGCCACCGCGGTGGCGATGAGGAGTTCAACAAGGGTAAAGCCGGACGCGGATCTGAATCGTAGCGATCTCATGATCATAGCCCCATGTCTTTGGCGACAAGATGAGTGCCGCCGGCGCTTTGCCATTCCACGGATACCTGCCACACGCTGTTTGCGGCGTCGATTTGCTGAAGGGTTACCTCGGTATCGGTCATGTGGTTTTTCTCGGCGTTGTTGAGCGCCCGGCACATCTGGGCCTGCAGACCGTCTCCGGTCCCGGCGCAATCGGAAGCGACGCTGAACGAAGTAGACCCGCCGCCGGTCACCAGGGTCGGGTTTCGTAACACGATTTCAAAAACCTGATCGGCCAGGCCGTTGGCTTGAAACACGCATTGCGAAAGGGTCGTGTTTTTAAAAAACACCACCTGCGCGGCGCTCAGAGCCAGAACGCCGACAGCCAGCAGCACCATCGAGATCAGAACTTCCACCAACGTAAAGCCGCGTTGGTTTTTCCGTGGTTTTTGCGTAATTGCGCGCATGGTTTGGTCCCTCCAAGGTCAGCCGGTAGGCCCTGTAACCCCGAGCAGTTCCACGAGGCCGTCGCCGCCCACTCTGACAGTTCTGTACGCGCCGTCCGCGCCGGTAATGAGAATGTCCACTTGCGTCAGATTGTCTCTTCGACCGCGCGCGGTAAAGGTGATGTTGTCCTCCGAAACGCTGATGGTCGGATCGTCCGCGGCGGCCTGGGCGAACCGGGTAAGCGTCGCTTCGGTAACATCAAAGCCGAAAGGATCGTTACTCAGGCTGTCCTGTATACTCCAGTTCATACCGCGGGTTATGGCCTGGATGCGCGTTTGCTGGAGGATCTGATAAACCGCGGCTTCCGCGGCCCTCAGCTTTTCCGCCTTGTCCCACGATCCCATCTTGATCACCGCGGTAGACGCGAGGATGGCGATCAAGGCGAGCGCGATGGCGGCTTCGGCAAGGGTGAATCCGCGTTCGGATTTTCGCAGCCGAGCCCATAATGGCCTTCTCATAATGTGAGCCCCTTCTGGTTGTGCGTAATTCGTCCCAGAGGGAATATGCAAGAATTGATCCAGAGAATGATGTTTATAAAGAGTTGATTATCTTGGAGTTGTGACTAGCGCTGGAGGGAGGAATCGGCACTGGAGAACAAAAATTGTTCTTGCGATTACATAGATTGTTACATAGATTACTATATCATCAGGTCCTTGAACTCCTCTTTGGGCGGCGCGGCAACCGCTAAACTCGATACGGCGTCGCCCCGCGTCACCTGGACCGTGGCCACGGAACCGGTTTCGGCGTCCGAATAGGAAGCGGTGATAAGCGCCGCCGTGAACAGGGCGTCGTTACTGTCCGTCCCCTTTGGTATAACGCCGACCGGCCCGGGTATAAGTTCGCAGGACAGGACGTCGTCTTCGGGCGCGCTCAGAGACTCCAGCCGCTCGTTTTCAGCCTGATTCCTTCCCACAATGAGTCTGGTTTCCGGGGTGAGCCGGAAATGGCGGCCGACCTTCAGCATCTCTATCTCACGCAATTCCGGCGCCAAGGCCCGCCGGTCGAACAGATCCCGCAGCCGCTGCGAAAAACCTTCCTCGGTGAGCAGACAGCCGCCGGCCGGAGTGGGATAGTCGACGAATCCATACTCCCCGGCCAGCTTCATCTGCCGCTTCCTGGATCGTCCGCTGATGTCCAGCAACCGGTCGCGATCCACCCATCCTTCACGCTCGGGACGGGTTATAGGCAGCAGCCTGGCGCTTAAAGGCCGCAGCAGCAGGTCGTTCAGCCCGGAATCCCTGGCCACGGCCGCCAGGGCGTCCTTGTTTTGAGAAAAAGGCCGCTGCCCGAGGACTTCTCCGCTGAACACGAACCGGGCGCCAGTATCCGAGAGCATGGCGCCGGCCCGGCGGAGCATGAGCGCATGGCAATCAATACAGGGGTTCAGGTGAGCGCCGAAGCCGTGGGGAGGATTATGAAGCAATTTCAGATGCTCTTCGGTGATGTCGACGATAATGAGGTCCATATCCATTTGCCGGGCGCTGGCCTCGGCGTGTTGGCTGGAGAAAAAAGGCGTGGTAAAACAAACCAGCGTTATGTCCAGTCCCTGCTCGCGCAACAGCAGGGCGGCCAACATGCTGTCCAAACCTCCGGATGAAATTCCCAGCGCTTTTATCCTCGACATCGCGGGAACGTTATATAAAAATGGCTATGCAGTCAAGGCGGGCGTCCCGGAGACGCGCGCGCGGAAGGTTCCCATGGCGCTCCATGAAACCTATTTTGCGGTCAAGACGAAAACCGTTCCACCCGGCGGGATGGTCGTGAACGTGACCCCCCTGCGGCGCGGCCGTATGCTCGAACCGCTCGCGCCGGAAGCGCGTCTCAGCAGGCAGTGGACCGGGAACCAACTGGTCTGGAAGGAATACGTGGAGCTCTATTACCGGCAAATCCGGGATGACCCCGCGGCCGGGGCCCTGCTGGACTGGCTTATTGAAAACTCCGCCGATCGCGACATCTGGCTGGTGGGGCTGGAAAAGGAATATCCGGGAGCGCGATTTCTGGTGATCGAGGTCGTGGACAAGGTGCACGCCGCCCGCGGCTTACGCGACTCCGCGCGCCAGTACGCCGATCTCTACTCCCTGTATCGCAACCTGACACGCGCCGAAATAGCGTTTCTGAAAAAAAGGGGAACCACCATATGACGATCCAGGGGGTATTATTCGATTTCGACGGCACGCTCACCAAACCGGGAGCGATCGATTTCGCGGCCATCAAGCGGACCATAGGCTGTCCCCCGGACACGCCCATACTGGAATACCTTGAAACCACTCAAGACCCGGAGCGTAAACGGCTCATGGAGCTGGTGGAGGAAATGGAACTCGACGCCGCCGCCAAATCCAGCCCCAACCTGGGGGCCGTGACCATACTATCGTGGCTGAAAGAGCGCTCGTTGCCGTTCGGCGTGGTGACCCGCAACGGAGCGGCCTCCATCCGGCTGGCCTTGCGGCAATTTCATCCCATCGGCGAACCGGATTTCGGCGCGGTGATCACCCGCGAACACGCGGCGCCCAAACCGCGGCCGGACGGTCTGTTCGAAGCGGCCCGCCGTCTGGGCATTGAAGCGGCGCGGACCCTGTTCGTGGGCGACTTCAGATTTGACGTGATCGCCGGGACCGAAGCGGGCATGGTCACGGTGTTGCTGACCAACGGAAACCCCGTCTATCTGCTGCCCGATGACCCGCAACCCCAGTTCCGGATTTCGAATCTGGAAGAGATTAAAGAGATTATCGCCAAATCCCGCTAGCCCAAGCCTTTCCACAACAGGATCGATTCAACTGTTTCCCACGCGGAACAAAGTTAAAGAGCAGGGCGACGATCGCCTCCAACGTGGCGCCGCCCTGCCTATAAGCCTGTTCCCGGCAGGAGATCGCTATTGCCCGGGGGCGCGGTAGGCGGCGGACATTTTTTTACCCTTTTTAACCGCCTGGTCAACTTCTTCGGCGGTGAGCAGCGGCGTGTAGGTGACACTGACCTCACCGCTGGCGTTGACCACCAAAGAGGCGGCGACCGCGCTGGCATTGTCCGGCAAGTCAACAATGATGAACGCGTCGGTTTCGCCAAAAGCGAAATACATGGCCTCCACCTTGCCTCCCAGGGCTCCTATTGTTTCCTCTACCGCCTTCCTCCGCGCGGTACCGCCCTCTTCAAGAAGTCCCTCCACTCCTTCGCCGACATAGGTCGCTTGAATAAGATACTTGGGCATTTGACACCTCCTCGTAAGTTTACATGGTTAAAGCTTTTAGTCTGAAGTACCGGCACACATAGTATAGCTACACCGATTAAAGAACTTTCCTGGGGCCGAATAAAAAAAGGCCATCAAAAAAGCGCGGGCGAGGCGCCGCCGGCCATTTCGAGCGTAGCGAGAAATCTGTCGTGGGGGAGCGGGGGAAGAGATTCCCCCGCGGCGCTCCCCAATGCTTCACTCCGGCGCCGCTCGCAATGCTGTTGTAAATCGTTTCAATATATTCAATTATATCTCAGTGAGGTTCGGCGCGGGTTAGGAAATAGTTTTTACCGTTTATTCCTTTTCGGTGCTGGCGCCATAACCGCATTAAAAAAGGTATTTGGCTTCTAAACGATGAGGAGGAACCCTGCCCATGCTTTCCAAGCAAGACATTATTCGTAATGCGGCTGAAAATGGATTTGAAGACATCGGCTTTACCACCGTCGATCCGTTTGATTCCCAATTGGCGTTGTTAACGGAGCGGCGCCAGGGGTATGAGTGGATCGAACACAGCCGGATGTCTCTGAGGCAGGGGACCGACCCCAAAAACCTCATGCCCGAAGCCAAAACCATCATCGTATTGATAGCGGTCTATTATCGTAAAGGCTACCCTACCTTTATGGAAGGCCATTTCGGCAGATGCTATCTCGATGACGACCGGGTTACCAAGGACGGCCTGGTTTTGCGTGTCAAAGCCTTTCGCGACTTTTTGCGCGATCACGGCGTGGAGTCCAAAGTTCCGCCCAATCTGCCCCATAAAGCGGCGGCCGCCCGGGCGGGCCTGGGCACGTTTGGCAAAAACTGTCTGTTCTTTTCCCGCAAGGCGGCCCGGCAAAGCTCCTGGGTGTCGCCCGTTACCGTGATGGTGGACCAAGCCTTTGAACCGGACACGCCCACTACCGGGATGGGGTGCCCGGATTGGTGCCGCAACGCCTGCATCGCGGCCTGTCCCACGCGGGCCTTGAAAGGGCCCGGTCACATCGACCCGCGCAAATGCATCTCCTATTTAAGCTATTACGGCAAAGGATTGACGCCCCTCGAACTGCGCGAGCCCATGGGACTGTATGTGTATGGGTGCGACCGGTGTCAAAATGTGTGTCCGCGCAACGCCGCCCGGCTGGCCGAACCCTTGCCCCTGAACGAAAAGGTCGCGGCCAAGGAGCTGGACTTTCAGTTGGAGCGGCTTTTGGGTATGGATCAGGACTATTTTAACGCCAGGATATGGCCCCATATGTTTTATATGCCCGCCGAAGAACTCTGGCGCTGGCACATGAACGCGGCCCGAGCCATGGGCAATACCAGAGACCCGAAGTATGTCGATGACCTGGCCGCGGCCTGCCGGGACAACGCCGATGAAAGGGTCCGCGCCATGGCCGCCTGGGCGCTGGGCCAGATCGGCGGTCAGCGCGCCCGCCTGGCCCTGGAACAGGCGCGCGCCGACGCTGACGGGCTGGTGTTGCAGGAACTGGAAGCCGCCCTGGAAAAAGTTTGATTGAAAGGGTGAGGGTCTTCTTCTCGTTCCCACGGTGCGAGGCTGTGAAAGTATTCAGCGCTCTATCCTCGCCCTTAAGTCTTTTGGCTCAGGGGTTGAGGCGCTATATAGTGGCTGTTTGAGCAAGACAGATTCTTTCCAAACTGACAAAGAG
>Ga0068713_1002738_pt1 | contig 16940 bp, 10 predicted proteins | sample MTBAKSrepl2MetaG_FD_62223 | JGI IMG/M metagenome (GOLD analysis project Ga0068713, IMG submission 62223) | Enrichment culture microbial communities om Arthur Kill intertidal strait, New Jersey, USA, that are MTBE-degrading - MTBE-AKS2 (Arthur... | ecosystem: Environmental > Aquatic > Marine >...
GAGCAACAACATTCGAGTCCAAACAAATAGACCACTCCTGCTTTGAAGTAAAATCTTATTCATTCTATCTGAAAATCTAATGAGCTGGCAATAAATATTTATAGTTTCCTTTTTTTTGCTGATTCTATTCGCTCATTGTTTCGGTCAAGGGCGCGCGAACACAAACCGCTTCGCTATTTATCCTTCTCTTTCCTCACAAGTTCGGAATCCCTTGACCTTCACTTCTTTCGCTCCATACGAGGTAGCTAAAAAGAAATTTTTTAAAAGGAGTGAGAGAAGATGAAAGGACAGATGAAGCTTGGAGAAACTCTCAATGGAGGCAAAACCTATATTTCTAAGGTTTCAGTCTCGCTTGTCAGAGAAGGGCTTTCTACTGAAAGAACAATTATCTCTAGTCCTGAAGATGTCTATAATCTTTGTTTTTTAAGGAAAGAGTTTGATCTTGCAGATAGAGAGAAATTCATTGTCCTTCATCTTAGCACCAAGAACGAAGTTATTTCATACGAAGTAGTCTCAATTGGTACTCTTAATGCTTCTTTGGTACATCCAAGAGAAGTTTTCAAAGGAGCTATTCTATCTAATTCTGCCTCGATTATCCTCTGCCATAATCATCCCAGTGGTGATATAGAACCGTCAACAGAAGATATTGTTCTTACCGAAAGACTTGCTGAAGCTGGCAAACTTTTAGGAATTGAGGTATTGGATCATATCATCTTCAGTGCAGGCAATTTCAGGAGCTTAAAAGAACGTGATATTCTTTGAATTGCCATAATCTACCAGGTCTTGTGATTTTTCTGCAATTGGCACATAATGGAAGAAAATTTGCTAAATAATCTTTCAATATTGGAGTTAAGTTAAGAATATGCCTCTAATAGATAATAAAACTCAAACATTACAGAAAGCACTTGCAAATGCATTACAAACTTCAGATAGAGTATATGTCTCTGTGGGATATTTTTATTTCTCGGGCTTCGAGGCTTTGGCTGAAGAACTTAGAGATAAGCATGTCCGGGTTTTGGTTGGGATGGAAGTCGATCCAAAATGCATTCCTGACATAGTTCAATTCTCCAGAGAATCAAATGAGGATTTGTCAAGATGGCAACCGAGGCAACCAACCCGATCTGCCCTTGGTTTAAAGCAGAACTATATTGATGCTTTGGTTGGCTTTATGAATGATAGTGATACCTTCGACAGTAAAGAAGCAGAAAAAGCGTTTGAAATATTTGTTGAAAAACTAAACAACGGTACTCTTGAAATACGTAAGACACTAGCAGACAACCATGGTAAATTCTATCTCTTGTATAACAAACCCCAATTTTCTCAAAATGGCGATTATCCTGGAACTGTGTTTGTAGGTTCAAGCAATCTAACATACCGCGGACTTGTAGGCCAAGGCGAGCTTAATGATTCTCATCGCGACAAAGCCAAATTCGAAGAGTATCAGGCCAAATTCGAAGAATTATGGAACACCTCTAAATCGGTTGTAATTGCTGATAAACATAACAAAGATGAATTCATCAATGAATTAAAGAAAAAGGTCTGGAAATACCACCTGCCTACTCCGTATGAGATGTATATACGTGTACTTCATGAAACCTTCAAAAACAATATTCAGAAAAAAATACCTACTCCTGCAAAAATTACTAATAGTCAATATTTTGACTTAGAATACCAGATCGATGCTATAAAAATGGGTTTGGATAGGCTGCAAAAATATGACGGTGTGATCGTCGCCGATGTTGTAGGTCTTGGTAAGAGCATTATTGCCTCCACCATTGCAAGAATCCTTGATATTAAAACAGTAATTATTGCACCCCCACATCTTAATCCACAATGGGAAGACTACAAAGAGCAATTTGGGATACGTGGCTCACGTATTTTTAGCTCAGGCAACATCAAGGAAGTTTATGAAAGGTATCAGGATTCTTCGGTACCATTATTACTTATTTTAGATGAAGCACATAGATATAGAAATGAAGATACTAATGACTATAAGCTACTTCATCAAATCTGTCGTAGCAATCCAGAAAATAAAATTTTAATTTTAACAGCAACCCCGTTCAATAATGCCCCGAAAGACATTTTCGCTCTTGTAAAGTTATTCCAAACTCCAGGTCAGGCTACTATCAGGTCTGTAGATAATTTAAGTCTCAGGTTCAGAGAACTTATTGATAGATATAAAAAGCTACGTAGAGAAATAACAAAAGGGAAAGAGCGGCTAGATATAGACAGGGAAGCAGAAGAGATTGCGACGGAGCAACGCAGACTCATAGAGAGTGTGGTAATAAGAAGATCGCGGCTTGATTTGAAACACATAACTAGGTATCGAAAAGACTTAGAACGTCAAAATATTGATTTTTCAGAGGTCCAAGGACCGGACCTAATGAAATATGACCTTGGCCCATTACTCGATTTATACCTAGACACCCTAAGTAAGATTACTGATGAGGGAGAGGATGGTTTTACGGGCGCGCGCTATAAACCAACAACATATGATTTAGATGTCAAATCTTTCAAAGAAAAGTATGGTGACCTACTTGATGAATCAGACCTAAAAACAGCGCAGACTAACTTAGCAGATTTCATGAGAAGACTTTTAGTCATGCGGTTTGAGAGTTCAAAGTTTGCTTTCAAAAGTACTTTGTTAAAAATGATTGATACGAATAAGCTTATCGAAAGATGGTGGGATCAATTTGGAATGGTTCCAATAATGAAAAAAGGCCAGCTTCCTGATCCGGAGCAGTTTACCGATGAAGATGGGGAGGAGATTTCTGATTTAGAAGAAGCTTTTGCTCAGCTCGGAAATGAGAAAGGTCTAATTGTCATTCCTAAAGAAATGCTTGGTCGTGGTAGCGAGTTTATCTTGGATGTAAGGCATGATAGGCAGTTGCTTCGTCAAATATATCAGGATTGGTTTGATAATGAAGAACTCAAAAATGTAGATCCTAAAACAGATGATCTTGCCGAACGAATTACAAAATTGCTAACAGCGAACTCAAAAAGAAAAATTGTTATTTTTTCTGCATATGCAGACACAGTCAATTATCTATATGAGGGATTATCCGAGAGAGGTATACATAAACTCTTGAAGTATACAGCCGCTGATGCCACCAGCTCATCACGCAAAACTGTTACAAAAAATTTTGATGCATCAATTCCTTCCAATGAACAGTCAGACGAATACGATGTATTGATAGCTACAGATGCATTGAGCGAAGGCTATAATCTCCATCGGGCAGGCGTAGTTATCAATTATGATATTCCCTATAATCCAACAAGAGTTATCCAACGTGTTGGGCGCATAAATCGTATAAACAAAAAAGTGTTCGACAAGCTCTATGTATATAATTCATTTCCAACTGCAGTAGGGGAAGCCGAAACTAGGGTCAAACAAATATCTACCTTAAAAATGAATCTTATCAACGCAATTATAGGTAGCGACACAAAGCATCTTACAAGTGATGAAAAATTACAATCCTTTTTCAGGAGCGAATTTGATAAGGCTGAAACCGAAGCAGAGAACTTATCTTGGGATGCCCCACACAAAGAAGCATACGATAATGCGGTTGCTGATAATAATTTGATGGAAGAAGTCTTAAAGATTCCTCGAAGATCTAGAATAGGTCGGAAGAATACAAAGGACAATGCTGTTATCGTGTTTGGTAAGAAGGGTGACGAATCTATTTTTACAATATCTTCGAATAATGAGGAGCCGCTTATTATTAGCGCAGAACAAGCTATACGTTATTTTGCGGCAAGAAAAGATGATGAATCTCATGAGGTAAAAGATAAGTTCGCCCCCATTTTTAATAAAGCAAAAGAGAAATTATTTGCCAAACATCCATTGCCTTCAATAAAAGGTAGGCGAGGCGAGGCCATCAAAAGATTGCAGGCAATTAAAGAGACAATTCCTTCTGCTGAGAACTACTGTGCGGACTTGATAAAAGTTATTAAGGAATATGATGACATAAGCGAAGGAGCGCTTAAAGATATAACACAGTTGGACCTTAGGAATATTGAGGACGTTTATAATAGCCTCCTTTCTATTATTCCGATAAAGTTTATTCGCAATGTAATTGATCGTGCTCACAGAACAGATGAGAATAAGGAGCTCCTTTTGCTGGCCGAGGAGCTGGAAGTATGATTTTAGATAAAGAGTTTTCAAGAGAATCTTTTCTTGAGTTTGTCAATAATTTCTTACCTAACTTTGGTAAAGATATAAGACCTGTACAGCATAGTAGAAGCTTTCGAGAAGCTTGCTCTCTTGGTTCGTGCAGTGAGCTTGACCTCCAAATTTTAGAATTAGTCCTTGATGGATCTATCAATAAGCGTGTTTCTATAGCTACAGAAGCTTTTAAATTAATGAAAGCAGTCGGTTCTTATAAGGCGCTTGTTGTATTCCAATCAAATAAAGAAAAAAGTTGGCGTTTATCACTTATGACCGCCACACCAACGATTGAAGAAGGCAAAATAGTTACAAGATTATCTAACCCACGTCGGTTCTCCTATTTGCTTGGCCCCGGCGCCAAAACTGTCACTCCCTTCAAATATCTCGTTAAGCAAGGCGAGGTGCTTGATTTTGAAGATCTGCAGAATAGATTCTCTGTTGAAGTCGTCAATAAGGAGTTTTTCGGCTCAATAGCCGAACTTTACACAAAATTTGTGGGTGGCAAGCGGAAAAAGGGATCAAAGGTTGCAGACTATCCGGGAATGCTCAAAATTTCGGGCAAAGAGAATTGCTCTAATGAATACCAAGAATTTGCTGTGAGGCTTATTGGTAGAATAGTATTTTGCTGGTTTCTGCGGGAAAAGAAAAGCGCTAACAATACCCCATTAATTCCCGATGAAGTGCTATCTCTCGCTGCTGTCAACTCGAACCAAGTGTATTATCACAAAACGCTTGAGCCATTATTTTTTGAAATCTTAAACAAAAAATTGGATAAAAGAGAGGCGCCTTTTCGCGAAAAGCCCTTTTCATTAATTCCATATCTAAACGGCGGTCTTTTCTCGCCACATCATGATGACTACTACGATTACAGTACTGCCATTCAGGGAGGAAAACTTGGTGTTGTAGATGTGCCCGATGAGTGGCTCAAAGAGTTCATAGAGCTCTTAAATACTTATAATTTTACTGTTGACGAAAACACCACCTACGATGTTGACCTGTCGGTTGATCCTGAAATGCTGGGCAGGATTTTTGAAAATCTGCTGGCGGAAATTAATCCGGAAACTGGTAAAAGCGCTCGCAAGAGCACAGGCAGTTACTACACACCAAGACCAATAGTGGAATATATGGTTGATCGAAGTCTTGTTCATTATCTTGAATCAAAAACACAAGTTGATATCAGGCAGATAGAAGCTTTGGTGAGCTATGATCTCCTAGATGATGAAGACAGTCCCCTAAGTCAGGCTGAGGAAAACAAAATACTTGATGCATTGTCAAAGTTAACCGTCTTAGATCCCGCTTGTGGTTCCGGAGCATTCCCAATAGGTATCCTGCAGAAAGTTGTTTTCATGCTGCAACGCATAGATGTTGAGGCAAGGCGGTGGCTCGAAAAGCAACTACTACAAGTCACCCCAGAGCTGAGAAGGCTTCTTGAAACACAATACGCAAACAAGAATTACGATTATCTCCGCAAGTTAGGCGTGATTAGGGAGAGCATTTATGGAGTCGATATTCAGCCAATCGCGACCGAGATAGCAAGATTAAGATGTTTTCTAACCCTTATCGTTGAAGAGGATGTTGATGATAAGGAAAATAATCGAGGCATAGAGCCTCTTCCAAACCTGGATTTTAAGTTTGTCAGCGCTAACTCGCTCATTCGGTTGCCTGATACAGCGGACAAGCAGCAGCAGATGTTTGAGGATACGGAAGGTATTGAAGCCCTTAGAAAGATTCGTAACGAATATTTTGGGGCAGCAAACGAAGAGAGGGCTCAGCTACAAGCCGAATTCAAGGCAGTGCAACACGATATGGCATTGAAGAACATAGACATCTATAAGGGCTCGGCTTCAAAACTAAGTAATTCTTTGGCGCGCTGGGAACCCTTTGAGCACTCAGCTGTAGATTGGTTTGATAGTGAATGGATGTTCGGAGTTAAAGAGTTTGACATCATTATCGGCAATCCACCGTATATTGGACAAAAGAATAATAACTTACTGTTTAAACCTATTAAACAGGGTTGGCTCGGAAACTTTCATCAAAGACGAATGGATTTATTCTATTTCTTTTTTCATTTGGCATTAAGTATTGGCGAGGAGCATTCTATTATTTCTTTCATAACAACGAATTATTATATCAATGCCACATATGCAGATAAATTAAGAAAAGATTTTAAAAAACGAGCGACAATTTTGAATTTAATTAATTTTAATGAATTAAGAATATTTAAATCTGCGGTAGGTCAACACAACATGATAACAATCTTGCGTAAAGGAAAAGATGAAGAAACAATAGCAAAAACCTGTATTACAAGAAGAAACGGAAATGCAAACCAAGCACTTTTAAAAGCAATTGTTGACTGCAAGGACGAAAAAACTGATTACTTCCAAGTCTCACAGAATGATTTATTTGATGATGAGGAATGTTACATTCGTATTACCGGAAGTTCGCATATTACAGGCAATCCAGTGCAATTACTTTTAGAAAGAATTAAAGAACAGGGGGTTGCACTCAGCAATATTTGTAATGTTAATGCAGGAGTACAAACTGGAGCCGATAAGGTAACCAATAACCATATTAAAATCTATGATATTCAAGCACGCTCATCTGAGGGAATATTTGTTCTTACTGATGAGGAGGTTAAATCAATGAATCTAAATAGTAATGCAAAAGATGTTTTAAAACCATGGTTTAAAAATTCAGATATTCATAAATGGCAAACTGAAAATTCCTCAGAAGAAAAGTTGATTTATTATACAAGCAAATCCCAATTTGATTTAGATCCAGTATTGGCCAAACACTTTTCAAAATACAAAAGATTATTGATTAATAGAAATACAAGGAGCGGAACTGGCGTTATTACTGAAGATGATTATGAAAAATTTCTAAACGGTACCAAATTTATATCGTACGTAATGATAGCATCGGCATTTAAAACAGGTAAATATTATTGTATTTCTTATGCAAGAGACCAACAGGTTTTTGAGGAGCCTAAAATTGTAGCTCCTCAGAGGAGTCCAAGTAATACTTTTGGATACAATGAGATACCTTGGTATGCTAGCGCTGACGTATATTTCATTACCGAAAAAGATCAATCCTTACCTCTCAAATATATTTTAGCTTTGCTTAATTCTAACCTCTATTATCAATGGTTGTATCATAGAGGCAAGCGAAAAGGTGAAACACTTGAACTTTATCGAAAACCACTTTCAGAGATTCCTATAAAAAAAGTTTCAGATAGAGAACAAAGACCATTTGTTAATCTTGTTAATAAAATGCTTGCAATTACTAATTCTGAAAATTATTCACAAAAACCCGAAAAAATAGCTGAAGTCGAAGAATACGAAAAACAAATTGATCAAATGGTTTACAAGCTCTACGGTCTAACTGATGAAGAAATTAAAATTGTTGAAGAAACAATTGGTAATAAAAAATATGAAAATAAAATTAATTAAAACAATCAAAAAATATAAATGTTTTGAAGATTATTTTTGGTGTAAATTTTTTAATAATGAAGTTTTTCACAATAATGTGAATTTATTATTTGGCGAAAATGGGAGCGGAAAAACTGCGATATGTAACATATTGAAAAGTGTTTCGGGAAATAAAGAATTTTGGAAATATATTCCAGAAGAAGTTTGTCTACAAATTGCCAGTAAAGAATATAAATATTCAAATAACCTATGGAAAGAAAAAATAGATAAGGGTAGTTTTATTTTTTTTGATAAGGATTTTGTAGATACAAATGTTCACCTCGGGCACGATAGAGGAACTTTACAAGGGCAACAGGAGCAGGAATCTGGAAAGATTATTATTGAGTTTGACAGCGAAGCTATTAATTTACGTTCGGTCAGAGATAAATTTAAGAAAGCACGAGATGAAGCAGAAGAAAAATTTAAAATTTTTATTAATGGGAACAAAAGCACACTGGATTTTTCTTTAGACGATGAAGGTCTGTCCTTGTTTGAGAAATTAAAAAGTAAATCTGACAATGAGATAAAATGTGTAATAAATGATCTAAGGAAAGCAAAAAAAGTAATAAGGGAAAAGCTAGAAACTGACCGGAGTTTACGAAAGAAATCAGTAGAGATACAAAACGATATTGCCGAAATAGAGAAAGAAAATCCTGATTTCTTGCTATCAGACTATGAAGATTATCAAGCGGTTTTTCACTTTGATTTAAAAGAACAAGCAAAAATCGAAGCAGTACAGACGCTAATCGAAAAAATAAAAATTCACAAAGATTTCTTTGAATCCGGCCTTGAAATCCGAAAAATACACCCAAAACAATGTCCTTTTTGTCAGTCAAAAAACGAAGAAAAGAGTATAAAAAAGGTAATCAAAACATATAACCAGATTTACGACGATAATTACAAAAGACAACAGCAACAATTTATGCAAAACAAACAATCTCTAGTTGAAGAATTGGAGAATATAAAAGAAATTGTTGACAACTTTGATTTGAGCACAATATTTTTGGAGCTAAAAAGATTAGATCAAAATTACAATATCAAAAATATATATTCAGTTGAAGAAGAAAAACATTACAAAAAACTGCACACTAAAAAAATTGAAGAATTGAGGAACAAGCTTTCAGGTTTAAAAAAACCGAATAAAGAAAATATTAAGAAACTTTACGACAAGGTTTCGACAGAATTAAAAGATATAGAAAAGTCTTTTAATGACCTAAATAAATTTATTGGTGAAAAGAATAAGCTTATTGTTAAATTCAAAAATGATAACACCGACGATAAATTGCAAATTCGCATTATTGAAAATCAATCCAAATTAAATAAAATTGAACAAGAATTAGATTTTATAAATGATAGGAAAATTGAAAAACAGAAAAGTAAACTTAAAAAGGAAAAAGAGCTAAAAGCACTAGAAAGAAAGTTTAATGAATTAAAATCGAAATTCAAAGAAGCGAGAGAGAAATACGAGAAGTATTGCTCTAAAGAGGCTTTTTCCAAGCTATTAAAGAAGATTGAAGAATATTTTAAGCACTTCAATTTTAACTTCAAATTAAAACTGGATACAGAAAGAAGAGTCGGAAGTACGAAGGAGTTTCCTTTTGCATTCAAGATTTTAGATTCGAAGGGCGGGGAAAGGGATTTTAGAGAGGGCCTTTCCGAGGGGGAGTGCCAAGTTTTATCTTTGTGTTTCTTTTTTGCTTTTTTGGATATTCAAAAAAATAAAAATAAAAAAATCTTGATTTTTGATGATCCAATTACCAGTTTAGACAATAGTAATTTGAGTTGTCTGGTTGATTTTATTTATGATGAGCAAAAGAAATTTTCACAAACGTTTGTCTTCACTCACCACAGAACCTTTTTTAAATTTTTGAGAAAGAAGTTTGGTAAAAAATGTAACGAATATAATGTTTTGAGGAACAAGAAAATTTTAGGCGGTAGCTTCATTTGTAAAAGCAAATCTAAAAAATTTATAGAGAAATTAGGTAACTTTGAAAATCATCTAAACAGCATACCACCAGGAAGTCTCGATGTTGAGTTAAAAATTGTTGAGTATGGACAATATTTGAGATACGAAGTAGAAAGATTTATAAAAAACGATTTATTGCATTGGGACAAAGATTTTGATTTTACAAAAGCTATTGATGGCGTGAAATCAAATCAAAACATCGATGGTAAAGATTTAGATAAAATCAAAGCGATTTATTCTTTTTGCAACTGGACAACTTCGCATGTTGATGTTGGAGACGATCATGGGTTATCTCAATTGAAAAACAAGATAAAAGATTTTACTGATATAGTAAATTCTTAATCTGCATATCACAGCATACGGGTTTACCGATATTATATTCTACAATCACACAAGGTTTTTTCTAACCCCTTTAAGACAAACAACTCATCCACTAGCTCATAGTTCAAATAGTGCCTCATACAGTTTACCAAAAGATACTTATTTAAATACCTTCCCAAGTTTAATTATGTCCTCGATGTTCGAACAAAGGGCATCAATCTGAGCTTCTGATTGGTTTGTTCCAACTATATCTTGTGCTATAATTATTGACAGGTACTATATATTGAGATAATAAAACAAATAAGCAAAGGATGTGATAAATTGTGAGTATGGTTAATATTCCAATGTCCTTGCCGTTAGATAAGGATGGTTTTCTGCGTCGAGAATGTCCAAACTGCAACAAGCAGTTCAAATGGTTGCCAACTGAGGCTGAAACAGGTGAAGAAACAAACGTGGAGTATTATTGCCCTTATTGCGGAAAATTGTCAGGGTCTGATAGTTGGTGGACGAAGGACCAGATTGATTACGCGGAACACCTCGCAGTTTCGGAAGTGGTAGAACCTGAGCTAAAAAAGTTTGCTAGAGGTCTCGAAAACCTCAATCGGCCAGGAGCCCCGATTAAATTTAAAGCAGAGCACAAGACTTCGTCAAAGCCTCAGCAGCTCAAGGAACCTGATGACATGCGAAAAGTCGCGCCACCTTGTCATCCAAGTGAACCTCTGAAAATCTATGAGGATTGGGAAGGTCCAGTTACCTGTTTAATTTGCGGTAAGCAGTTTCCTATTTAATTGTTTAAAATTACCACAGGATTTTGGATGCTTTTTCTTGGCCTGGCTGACATATTTACTTTTCTTTATTCATAATATACTTCTCTAACTGGGATAATGTGTCTACTAGGTAGTTCCAATTGTGTCCCGCTATGTCCACTTGTTCAGAAGTATGGGAAAGTATAAATGGCTCCCCATATTTCGTTCCATCAAACACTCGAAGTTATTTTAGTTTATTTTAATGGTAATCAATCAGCAGGCATTCTTATTTTAGGATTACTTGCTTTTTCGACAAAGCACCAATCAATTTAAGATTGATTGTGAGCTTTTTTAATGAAAACGATCGAAGGAGTAATAATTATATTTTCAAATTTTGACCCTCTTTTGGGTTTACCTTTCAGTCCTTTTCTTGTAACATCATGTGCGCCTTGTTCATCTATCAGCTGTTTAATAAAGCCAACCATTCCATAGCTATGGCAGCGCATAGGTGCTTTTAGGTGAAGTTTTCTAATGACCTTTTGCCAGAACGGATTCTGTCTAAGTCCTTGCTTGAAGTATGTGTCAAGATTGAGACTTTTACCATCAGCCCAGTCATCCCAATAGCCTGTACCCCAATCTTCGATAATATAAAGCCCACCCGGTTTAAGGTGGTTATCGAATAGGTGCCAGAAGGATATTCTTGTTAATTCACCAAGATGCGAGGCGTCGTCTATAATAATATCAAATCCGTCAGGGGCTATTTCACATGCGACATGTGATAGGAATTGGGGAGAGCCCTGACTGCCTTCAAAAACGTGGATACGTTCGGTGGGCTGAAAGTCCTTTGGAAGCTTGATGTCAATGCCCACAATTGTGCCTCGAGGAAAATAATCGCGCCATAATAAGAGCGAGCCTCCTTTGCTAATACCGAGTTCGAGAAGAATAATTTTCTTTGCTACCCAGGGTTCAAGGATTGGATCGTATCTCTCGAGGTAATGGTTGGCTATCTTATCTGAATCATATTGATCTAAAGGCAACTGTGAGCTTCGCATGATATTTCTCCCTTTAAGTAAGCTGAATATTTATTATATGGTTCTGATAAAATTCAAACAAAACTATTTCTGCGATAATTCTTGCTCTTGTTTACTGTGGGATAACTTTTTATCAATCACCTCCTTCTATAAAATTAACTCAATTCCTTCTCAGGAAATGCTGGTAAATGAGGCGAAATTTTACAGTTGCTCCTTTTCCCTCAAATGCATCAAGGTTAACTAATCTAATCAAGGAGAGCTGCTGTTTCTGCTTTGGTAAGGTAGAGGTCGGCGGTTCGACTCCGCTCATCTCCACTTTTCTTTTAAGAGTCGATATGAATTACAGCTTTTTTAAGAGTCCCGACAGCACCTAAATTAACTGCCTATTGTAAGATCTTATTACATGCTTCATCAGTCCAAACTCAAATCCACTTTTATTACTATTTATCCAAGTTGTTTGAGGTTCAAATCATCAAGTTTATGCAGGATATTGCCGATACCAAAAAGCGTATTATATTAAAAACTCAACTGTGTAGATGTTTTCCTTAAAGGGGAGGTAATTATTGTGCGTTTAGAGCAGATGTTTTGGGATAAAGGTAAGAGTTGGAAGGTCAAAAAATCTCAGCTTGAGTCTTCTGACGTAGTTGATTTGGTAATGGTTTTCGGCAATCCGGATTTAATTATCGATTCCTCTCGATTTGACGAACTAAAACAGCGTTACCCTAATGCCCATATTATTGGTGGTTCTACTGCTGGCAATGTGCTTGGTACGTCTATAAGTGATGATGATATTGTCGCAACAGCAATTTCATTTGAGAAAAGCAACGTCAGATTGGTTTTGGAAGACATTAAAGATCCCTCGAAGCTGCAAGAAACTGCTGTCCAACTTATGTCAGAACTATGGGCACCCACTTTAAAGCATGTACTAGTACTGTCTGACGGCTTGTGCTTTAACGGGAGCGAGCTGGCGAAAGGTTTGAATAAATATGAGAGCATACCCGTAACAGGCGGTTTACTTGGTGATAATGGACGCTTTAAGGAAACCTATGTCATAGGGGATAGCCCGGCAAGGCCAAAGCGTATTGTGCTTGTGGGTTTTTACGGAGATCAATTATATGTTGGACATGGATGCTTTTCAGGATGGGGAGAATTTGGGATTGATAGAATTATTACTAAATCCGTAGGGAATGTAGTTTACGAAATCGATGGCCAACCTGCCTTGAAGTTGTATAAGAAATATCTTGGAGATTTTGCCAGGCAGCTTCCTGCCAGCGGTCTACGATTTCCCCTAAGCATTCGAGGCACAACAAATGGTGATACTTTAATACGTACTTTGTTGAACATTAATGAAGATGATCAGAGCCTAATATTTGCAGGAGATGTACCGGAGGGTTCTATTACCGTATTGATGAAGGGCAATGTGGATGATCTTATCGATGGTGCCGGAAAAGCTGCCAGTCAAGCTGAGCATCCTAATGGAGATTCCGGATTGGCAATTGTTATCAGTTGTGTCGGGCGGAAACTCCTAATGGATCAAATGACGGATGAGGAATTAGAGGCTATCCAGAATAAATTGGGCAAAAAAACCTGGATGACCGGATTTTATTCATATGGAGAGTTAGCTCCGCATAGTAAAGATCGTTGCCAATGTCTATTGCACAATCAGACAATGACTCTCACGTCTATCTACGAACTGTAAAGACTATGAATCGTCTATTAAAGAAACAACTGGAAAAGTATATTGGAAAATCGTTCGATTCCGATCCTGTCTTTAAGTCGAAAAAAGTTCAGAAGCTACTTTCGGTAATTAATGATGCTTATGAATACAACGATCAGGAAAGGCGCTTACTGGAGAGGACTATTGATTTAAATTCAAAAGAGTTGAATTTGGCCAATAAATTGCTGAAGAAGCAGAACGAAGAGATTGCAATACTTGCCAGGAAGGACGTCGTAACCAGCCTGCCAAATCGCTATGCTTATAACGAGAAGGTCAAAGAAGCACTAAATCGGGCAAAACGGCACAACAGAAAATTTGCCATTTTGTTTATTGACTTGGACAGATTTAAAATTATCAATGACAACCTGGGACATCATATTGGGGACCTTCTACTGCGCAGTGTGGCAAAAAGACTCTTATCATGCACGCGAGAGGTTGATTTTATAGCAAGAGTAGGAGGCGATGAATTTACCGTATTGTCGGACGAGATTGGAAGCGTCGATGAAGCTGTTGAGATAGCGAAAAGAGTATTAGTAGGGCTGTCACAGCCTTTCAAAGTTAATGGATATAAGTTGACCACAACTGCCAGTATTGGAATAAGCGTTTTTCCTTCTGACGGTGACAATATTATTACGCTAGGAAAAAATGCGGATATTGCAATGTACCGTGCCAAGGAAGCCGGGCGAAATAACTTTCAGCTTTATCATCCAACCATTAATTATAAGACACTGGATGATATGACCTTTGAGTCTGATTTGCGGATAGCCTTAGAACGAAACGAATTTGTCTTGTACTATCAGCCGGAGGTGGATTTAGCCTCTGGTAAGATTGTTGGACTGGAAGCGTTAATCCGTTGGATACATCCAAGAAAAGGCTTAATTTTACCGATGGAGTTCATTCCTTTGGCGGAAGAAATAGGGCTGATTTTGTCAATAGGAGAGTGGGTATTACAGACTGCGTGTCTGCAGAATAAATTGTGGCAAGAAGAAGGCTTAGACCCTGTTCGAGTAGCAGTTAATATTTCAGGAAGACAGCTACAGCATCCTGATTTTGCTGCGACTATTGATAGAGCGCTAATAAAATCCGGCCTTGAATCAAAATATCTTGATTTGGAGCTGACCGAGAGCATTATGATGCAGAGGCCTGAGATTACCGAGAAGGTTCTGCAAAAACTAAAAGCAAAAGGTGTCCGCTTATCAATTGATGATTTTGGTATAGGATACTCATCTCTGGACAAACTTAAGAGATTTACTATCAACACACTCAAGATTGACAGGAGCTTTGTTCACGATCTAACTAGTAGTGCTGATGCGAAAAGTATAATAGCAGCGATTATTGCGATGGCCCACAGTCTTAAGCTGGATGTCCTAGCTGAAGGTATAGAGACGCAAGCCCAAATGGATTGTTTGATTAATAAAGGTTGCGATATGGCTCAAGGCTATCTTATTAGCTATCCTGTTCCTGCTGATAAAGTTAAAGCCTTATTTAAAAATAAGCTCCCACTCTCCCTGCGTATATAGATTACTAATCAGATTAGCGTAAAGAGAAAACAATAGACAATTCGTCAACTTGTAAAACCTGCTCTGTAAAACCTGGTTATAGGAATGCATTAAAAGAAAGCTTATGGTTGCTTTTTCATATGCTTTTTTGGATAATGTAGTAGTATGTCTAACTGGATATGTACAGTTAAGGCTTTGTTCTTTCTAACAAGAAGTATGGGAACAGTATTTGTCGTAGCAATTTTCATGCCAGTTCAGGGAGGTGAATTATATGCAGCAGGTTGCACAGCCGTGGTATCTGCAATTCCTGTATTGGGCAGCCAATATATTGCAGATTGTCTATCCAATAGCCTTACTTATTATCCTGGGTCTTGCTTTGACCTATTTTAAGAGACTTGTTGATCACATGGCTCCCAAAGAGACAGTAAAGAAGACAACTGTGAAGAAAACCAAGACCGAAGCCGAAGAGAAAGAACCTAAATTCTAATTCTTTTTAAATTGGCTAATATAAGGAAGTGGTCTAATGTATTTTCCAGCTTATAGGCCTCGAAGATTGAGAAAAAACGAGAGGCTTAGAGGGCTTATTCGAGAAACTGATCTTAAAATTGAGGACTTAATATATCCTCTTTTTGTTATTTACGGTAAAAACATAAGAAGCGAAATTCCTTCTATGCCGGGGAATTATCATTGCTCTGTTGACAAGATTGCCAAGGAAGCAAAAGATGCTTTTGAACTGGGAATACCTGCAATTATACTTTTTGGATTGCCGGAACAAAAAGATGAAGCCGCTTCCGGTGCATATGCTGAAGACGGGGTTGTTCAACAAGCAATCCGGGTTATCAAGAAAGAAGTCCCGGAACTTCTGGTCATAACCGATGTGTGTCTGTGCGAATATATGAGTCATGGGCATTGTGGAGTTATCACGGATGGTGAGATCAATAATGATGTGAGCCTGGAGCTTCTAGCCCAGACAGCTCTTTCGCATGCAGAAGCAGGAGCGGATATGGTAGCTCCTTCGGATATGATGGACGGCCGGGTTGCGGCAATAAGAAGCACGCTTGATGAGGGTGGCTTTGAGACAATACCCATTATGTCATATGCAGCGAAATACGCTTCCAGTTTCTATGGACCCTTCCGGGAAGCAGCGGATTCCACTCCGCAGTTTGGAGATCGCCATTCTTATCAGATGGATCCATCAAACGTACTTGAAGCACTGCGTGAGGTGGCCCTGGATATCGAAGAAGGCGCAGATATAGTCATGGTCAAACCGGCGATGGCCTATTTTGACGTTATTAAAGGTGTAAAAGATGAATTTGGATACCCTGTTGCCGCTTATAATGTCAGTGGCGAATTCGCGATGGTCAAGGCGGCAGCGCAAAAGGGTTGGATTGATGAGAAGGGGATTGTTTTGGAGATACTCACCGGTATTAGAAGAGCCGGTGCTGATGTTATACTCACATATCACGCAAAGGATGTCGCTAAATGGCTCAAATAGGTAAGGACTCCTCGTTTCACGGTCACCATTCTGAAGCTGGAAAGCATCATAGTATGAATGGCAATTCAAATATACCCCAACCAAGGTTGATTGCATGGGAAATTACCGGTGCATGTAATCTTAAGTGTGTTCACTGCCGTGCGTCGGCGGTTGAGAAACCCCTGCCGGATGAATTTTCCACTGATGAAGCCATCAAATTGGTTGATGAAATAACCAGCTTCAGTAGTCCCATTCTAATACTGACCGGTGGGGAACCATTGGTTAGGGAAGATGTTTATGACATTGCCAGTTATGCGACAGATAAAGGTTTAAGAGTGGTAATGGGAAGTAATGGCACTTTGATTACATCCGAAGTCGCGAAAAAGTTGCGCAAGTCAGGTATTCAAAGAGTAGCTATAAGTTTGGAGAGTGCGAGCCCGGAAATCCATGATAAATTTAGGATGGTTCCGGGGGCTTTCGAAGCTACTCTTGAAGGAATAAAACATCTTAAAGAGCAAAAAATAGGGATTCAAATCGATCCGACAATCACC
>Ga0068713_1002751_pt1 | contig 16845 bp, 20 predicted proteins | sample MTBAKSrepl2MetaG_FD_62223 | JGI IMG/M metagenome (GOLD analysis project Ga0068713, IMG submission 62223) | Enrichment culture microbial communities om Arthur Kill intertidal strait, New Jersey, USA, that are MTBE-degrading - MTBE-AKS2 (Arthur... | ecosystem: Environmental > Aquatic > Marine >...
GATTTTTACCACGTCACGAATGATGGGAACCACCTGGATGCTGCCGTTCGGCTTCTGGGTGGTCAAGCGCACTTCCGTGCCTTTTTTTCCGCGGATCAGCTTCACCGCCTCGCGCAACCGCATTTCCGTAACATCAACCGGTTCGTCCCGCCCCTGGGCAACCTTAAGGATGATGTCTTCTTTTTCCAGCTGTCCCTGCCGGGCGGCGGCACTCCCCGGAATAATCTCCACCACTCTGATGAAGCCGTCCTTTTCGCGGAGGCTGGCCCCAATCCCTTCCAGCGAGCCCTTCATACTGATATCAAAATCCTCTTCCATATTTGGATCGAGATAGTTGGTATGAGGATCAAAGGCCTTCGCAACAGCATTGAAATAAAGAGAATAAAAAGACCTCAATTCCTGGCGTGAAATTCTGGTAAAAAGGCTGCGGAAACTTTTAAAAGCTTTTTCCCTGGCTTCCTGCCAAAGTTTTTTTTCCTCTGCAGCTGAAACCGCTTTGCCCTTTGAAAAGCCGTTTTTATCCAGAAAATCAAGGTAATTTAATTCAATCTGGTACTTAAGAATTTTACGCCAACGGTCTTTCAGCTCTTTATCATTTGCACAAAAAGCCCTCTTTTCCGGATCGATTTCCAAGCTTTCCCGGGCAGAAAAATCAAAGGGCTGATTATACAGGCTGTCAACAATCTTCCGCACCGCTGCAATTCTCAGCTCCATCAGATGGAAGGTAGTTTCAGGAAGATCGATCTGCCCCAGAACCATTTCATCGTCAATCAAATTTTCGAAATCCTGAAGCCTGGCAACGCTTTCAGTTGTCAAAAAACGTTTTTGGAAGTCCACCTGTTCAAGAAAAAGTTTGAACGCCGCCGAGGAGAATTCATCGTCAAAGGATTTCTTGCTGAAATGATGCCTGGAAAGATGCTGCCGGATGATGAAACTGAGGACCCGGCCACGCTCCGCCTCAAACTGGGATAACTCTTCCTGGGCAAAACCTTGGGGCGAGATAAATACCAGTCCCAAAAATAGGCTAAGGCACCCAATACTTTTCAAAAACCAGCTACGCATATCATTCCTGTTCTAGACCGGGTTATTTTCATGGAGACTTCTGGTTAAACCGTCAATTGCCCACCATCTCAAAACGTGCTCGTTGCTTACTCTAAAATACACTTCCAGCTAGCCTGCGATGCCTGTCGCCGGGTTGGTCTGAACCACCACAAACCAAACCCCATGAATAAACCGGCCAGGAGAAAATCTTTCCGGCAGACTTAGTAATGAATATTTCCAAACTAAAGCGCTAACCCTGGAAGAAGAAATTTAAAAAAATTTATTATATCATCGTTTGAATTTTAACGCTAAACCAACTTATCGGGATTGATGCCTTTTTGTTGCAAGCAAGAACTTTACCAGCAATTTTAATTATGAAATCAACAGAGAAAATCCTGACAAAACCCTGATAGCGTTTTTTCCAAAAAACCCGCAGCGCCGATGATGGGGAAGCGAAAACTTCTAAAGCGGGATGAACAACTTTTTTAGAAACAAATGAACCGGCCCGCGTTCTTCCGGGCCGGTTCATTTGAAATGACTCTGATTCAGCAGCAATTTTCAGTTAATGGTCACAGACATTCGTCCCGACTTGAAGGGTTCCGCCTAAATAGTGACCGACAATTTCCTCGGGGGTCTGTGAAGGGGCGCCGACAACAACACGGATACCCTGTTGTTCAAACAGGCTCTGGGCTCTCTGCCCCATGCCACCGGCGATAATGACCGTGGCACCTTTATCCGCCAACCAAACCGGAAGCAGGCCCGGTTGGTGAGGAGGGGCGTCGATAATATCGTGTTTTATGATGCTTTTATTTTCAGGGTCAGCGTCAATCAAAGCAAAATTTTCACAGTGACCGAAATGAAGTGACAGTTTACCGTTGGCGAGGGGAATAGCAATCCTCATGTTTTGTTACCTCCTGGAATATTTTTGATTAGGTTTTTGCACCAAGGAATAAAGAATTTCAAATGGCGATACCATGTGAACCGGCAATCAGTTGAAGCCGGCTCCAAAGATTACGAATGTCATCCGCCGAGGCCGTTTCAATTTCCACTACGGCTTTTTCCTGGATCTGGGCGAAGGTGACGGCACTGTCGTAACGAACCCTCCCCGCAACAGCTGCTGCCACCCCTCTGGCTTTGGTTTCAATCCTTTCGGTCATCTCGGGATTCAGATCCCATTTATTGACACAGATTGCGGTGGGTATACCGAAATGCCGGGTCAGCTTCAAGACCCGATCCAGATCATGTTCACCGGACAGGGTCGGCTCGGTCACTACAAGCACCAGGGAAGCTCCCGTCACCGAGGCAATGACCGGACAACCAATTCCTGGAGGGCCATCGACAATGATCAGAGGAATTTTTTTTCCCCGGGCAATTTGTGCTGCTTCGCGGCGGACGGTGGAAACCAGCTTACCGGAGTTTTCAGCCCCGATTCCGAGACAGGCATGGACCATGGGACCTTTCCGGGTCCTGGACACATACCATTCGCCACAAACCCGTTCGGGAAAATCGATGGCTTGGGCGGGACAAAAATGAACACAGACTCCACAACCTTCGCAATGGGCCTCATCCACATAAAAGCGGGCTTTCCCATTGCCCCCTCTTTCACGGGCAATGCCCCCGAAGCGACAATACTGCAGACAGGTGCCACAGGAATCACAATCCTCCTGGCGAATAACAGCCTCACGCCCAGCAGTAAAAACGTGAGTTTTTTCAATTTCAGGCGTCAAAACCAGATGCAGGTCCGCCGCGTCAACATCACAATCAGCCAGAACCGCTTTTTCGGCGAGCATAGCCAAAGAGGCCGTAATACTGGTTTTCCCAGTCCCCCCTTTGCCACTTATAATCACCAATTCGGAAGGTTCGGCTTCCGGTGGAAACTTTTTGTCATTCATGACGTGCAATCCAGGCGTCAACCGCCGCAGGGAAGGTCAGACCCGCAACAGGTTTCACCAGACTCTGCTTTGGGACAGGAAAATTTTGAAGCACCCCCGCAAGAGGAACCGGGTTTGAGAATAAATCCGCTCCCCCCGCTGATTCGAAGCTCCACCTCGCCCCGGCATTCAGGACATTCCTTGATTTTTTCATCTTTTATGGATTGACGACGCTCGAAGTTGTATCCGCAGACTTTGCATTCATATTCGTAGGTGGGCATTTTTATTTCACTCCTTGAATCATGTTGGATATGGTGTCACGCAACCCCCGAAAGCAACCGCCGTAGGCGGGTAATGCATCAACCATAAGAACTCCCTTGGAATAGGCCTCGGCAATACGCCGGTCATCGGGAATTTCGAGCAGCACAGGCACCTTCATTTCCTGGCAGAAATCGGCGACCCGGTTGTCCCCCATGCCGGCCCGGTTTATGACCACACCAAAAGGGATGTTGAGCTGCCGAACCAGCTCCACGGCAAGTTTGAGATCGTGGAGACCAAAAGGGGTCGGTTCCGTCACCAGAGCCACGAAATCACAATCACGCATGGTAGCAATGACAGGACAGGACGTGCCGGGGGGGGCATCAAGAATCACCACAGCGGCTTTTTCCGTGTGATTTTTGACCGCCCGGATCAGAGGTGGAACCAAGGCAACACCGATATCGAGTCGCCCCTGAACAAGAGTCACCTCATCCACTTGACCAATCTCCACAACTCCGATGCGCTCCCCTTTTTCGGTAATGGCCTGCCGGGGGCAAACTTTCGCGCAACCGCCACAGCCGTGGCACAGTTCCGGGAAAACCAAAGGCTTGGTTTTCAAGGCCACGATGGCATTAAAAGCGCAGATCCGACTGCACTCGCCACAGGCATCACAAAGTGCCTCGTTCACTTCTGGAACGGGAATGGTGACAACTTCGGTCCTTTCAGGTTTATGGGGGAGAAAAACATGACAGTTCGGCTCTTCCACATCACAATCCAGGAGCCGAACAGGGGCACCCCAGGTTTTGGCAAGGTTTAGGGCAACCGTGGTTTTACCGGTTCCGCCTTTCCCCGAGGCAACGGCGATTTTCATTCGAGGGGACCTTTATTCTGGGGATTAAGCCTTTTCCCGCGCCGCTGCACCTCTTCCTCATCAAGTTCATCCTGCCAGCCGCAACGGGGATCCAGAACCTTGTCGAATTGCTCGCAGTAAGGCTTGATGTCAAGGACCGCCGTTCCGTCAAGGATGTCGACACCGATAATATCCAGTACATTACCCCTTATCTCTTTCAGCTTAACAATGCTGAGGCCGATGGGGTTGGGACGACAGGGCGCTCGGGTGGCAAAAATGCCGTGTTTCACATTCTCCAGAAAAGGCTTGACGCACAGTTTCACTGTGGTGGCCTTGTGAAGATAATACAACACGAAAAGATGGGAAAAACCATCCAGATCTTTGAGGCCGGGGGCAAATTCTTCCAAAATTTCAATAGTACCTTCGCTGTCGTTGTCGAAAACCGGCTGAATCGGCGTCGTTTCCGGGTCTTTATAGGGGCTGTGAACGTAACCGATCGGTTTGTAATAGATCTGATCCGCGGAAAACTTCCCATCTCCCTGGTTGGTAAAAAAGGAATCCTGATCCGGCGAATCCCATCCTGATTTATCATCCATCATATTTGCATCCCTTACCAGTGTCCTGCGACATCAGCGGAAGCTGCTTGGGTCAACTTTCCTGCCTTCAATTCGGCGAGAGCCTCGGCAACACTACCTGCCTCGGTATTGTACACGGCAATTCCGGCAACCGCAAGAACACGAAAGGCCTTGGGACCGCAATGTCCCGAGATAAGGGCATCGGCACCCAACTTGACGATCTTTTCCGCAGCCTGGATTCCGGCCCCCTGGACGGCATTGAGGTTGGGTGAGTTATCTGTAACCTCAAAGGTTTGACTCTCCTGATCGTAAAGGATGAAATAAGCAGCCCTCCCAAAACGAGGGTCAAGCGGTGAATCAAGGGTTTGGCCGGTTGCGGTGACAGCTACTTTCAAAGTTTCCCTCCTCAGAGTTTCCCAAAACCGAAAACTGGGGCTGAAGCCTCATTCAGGCTTCAGCCCTTAAAATACCTTATTAGATAATTGGATTATCGACTACTGCTCCTCCGGTTTTGCGGAGGAAATTTCACTCAGGCGCCTTTTTATTCTTTCGAGTTCAAACTGAAGTCCCTGTACTTCCTGCTCAAGCACCCGCCTTTCGGTATCGGGGCTTAACTCTGCCGGTCCCGATGCAGCGCCACCCCAACCACCCCGCACCCAGCCGGGCAGCCCCGTGGCACGAAACCAGTTCCGGCAGCCGCGCCCGCCATACCCCATGCCAGGGCCAAAACCACCGCCAAAACCTCTGCCTGGGCCAGGACTCATATACCCCGGCATATTATATCCTGAGCAGACTCCGGCGCCCCGGCCTGTTCTTGCTCCCATTCCCAATGGTCCCGTTCTATCTCCACCTGGCATCTTGACCTCCATTCCATTATCTTTTCGTTTTTTTGCCTCTCGGCGCTTCTTCTTGACCGGCGCGACACCTTTTGCGCCGGCCACAACAGCCAGGCATGGCATAGCATGAATCATCCAACGAGCCTTTCAACCAGGCCTGAATCACTTCCATGCCACCGCCGGATATAAAAGGGATGACTTGAATTTTGCGAGCGGTCACCATGTGCTGGACCGGCCGGGATATGGCTCCGCAAATCAAGACCGAAACCCCCATCTCTTGGAGTTGAAGGGCCTTAACGGATGGATCCCCCGGCTCGATATTCGTTTCAGAAACAGCGACAACGCGACCCGCATCGACCTCGGCCACACAAATTTTTCTGCAAACATCAAAAAGAGGAGCGATCCTTTCGTTCCAGACCGGCATAGCCACTTTCATGATCCCAATCCTGACCCTCTCAAATTATGAGATCAATATTAGCAACGGCTGTACCAGCTCTGAGCCTTTCGCCTTCCGGGCAAAAAACCGTTTAAAACCAGAAGCTTGAAGTGAGGGGAAAAACCAGAGCCAAAGATTGAGTTGCATTATTGCAACCAAAAACAATAAACCGGGTTTCAGGATTGAGACTTTCTGATCCGGCTCGAACGACCGTCGCTGCCGGGCGGGTTAATTCCCAAAGCTCTCATTTTGCGGAAAAGAGTACTTTTGTGAATTCCAAGCTCCCGTGCAGCAGCAAGACGATTGTTCCCGTTGCGCTGGAGAGCATCGCGGATGGCCTGAGCTTCGACCAGATGCCGGGCTGACTTGATGTTCTCACCGAATTCCAAAGCAGGGGCGCGAGCGGTTAATTCTTCCGGCAAATGGCTGGGTTTGATCCGGCCTTCGCTGCAAAGAACAAAGGCGCGTTCAATGACATTTTCAAGTTCCCGGACATTTCCAGGCCAATCATGGGCCATGAGAAGCGCCATGGCTTCCGGAGTAATGCCACTGATTCTTTTTTGTTGAATACGATTGAAGCGGGCAACAAAGTGATCAACCATTAGAGGAATATCCTCTTTGCGACGCTTCAGGGGCGGCAGGTCGATACGAATGACGTTGATCCGATAAAAGAGATCCTCCCGGAAATTTCCTTTCTTTACCTCTTCGGCCAAGTCCCGGTTGGTAGCCGCGATAATGCGGGCAGCGGTCTTTTCCGAGCGAATCGAGCCGAGGGGTTCGAAAACCCGTTCCTGTAGAACCCGCAACAGACGCACCTGCAGGGCCGACGAAACCTCGCCGATTTCATCCAGAAAGAGGGTCCCGTTTCCGGCAAGGGCAAAGCGTCCCGGCTTATCTTTGGTAGCGCCGGTAAAAGCGCCGGCTTTGTAGCCGAAAAGCTCGGATTCCAGAAGGGTGTCGGGAAAAGCACCGCAGTTGACCGCAAGGAAAGGCTGGCTCTTGCGTGGGCTCAGGTCATGAATCGCCCGGGCAAGAAGTTCCTTGCCGGTCCCGGTCTCTCCTTGGAGAAGCACGGTCGTGCCGCTGGCCGCGGCCGCCGGAATAATCTCGAACACCTTGTGCATGGACTGACTGCGGCTGACCAGATCACCAATTTGGAAACGGCCCTCCAACTCTTTACGCAGCTCTTCAATCTCACTCAGGTCACGGAAGGTTTCAGCGCCACCGACTATCCGGTTATTTCGATCGCGAAGGACGGCCGTGGAAACGCTGATGGGGATGCGCCTCCCCTCCCCATCGACGATAAAACACGATTTATTGATTACCGGCCGACCGGTCTTGAGTGTCCGGCGCAGAGCGCAATCCACCTCGCACATGCTGGAACGGAAAACCTCCGAGCAGCTTCGACCAATGGCTTCAGCACGGCGAATCCCGGTGATTTCCTCCGCCGCCCGATTGAAAGAGGTGATGTGCCAATCAAGATCGACAGTAAATACCCCGTCGGAAATGCTTTCCAAAATGGCTTCCGTAGGGTTTTCCAGAGAATCTATCTGTTTTTTGTTTTTGCTTCTCATATATCCGCTATTCGCCGGCAAAGACCTTTGTCTAATATTGGCAAGGACAAATGATTGTTGTCAAACGCTTTTTCTGACGGTTTCCGACATTAGAAAAAACAAGCCCCGGGGATCATCCCCGGGGCTTGCCATCTTCGGAAACAGGGAGAGCATTTTGGGAAAACCGGTCGAGAAAAGTTCGATATTTCCGAAGAAACGTGATGGAACACCCACAAATGTGCCATTCTATAACTTAGATAGGGGGTCCAAGCAGAAGAGGCACCATGTTATGAGCGTACCATTTTAAGAGGCAAGCCTCGTGCCAGATTCACCATCCCCGGAGATTCGCGAAAACCCAATATTTAACAACTAGTTAAGATGACGAAAAAGTTTTTTTTAAAAAAAGGAGTTGCAAAAGTGGGACATTTTTTAAATTTTAAGTTGCATTTTCAAGACCCTCGGTTGATTGCCCTTGTACCAGCAACGAATCAAAAGCCAGTAAGAAGGAACCTGTACCGCCCCGCTATTTCAATGATGAACCCGCAGTTCCAGAGACTTTTTCAAAGCCTGTTCAAGATGTTCAAGGCCATCTTCCCAACGAATCCAACAGCTGAGATATTTATAACGCGGATAGCTCCTGAGATTATAGGCATACTCATAAGCCTTTTCGTGAGAAGAATCAATGGTCCATTCGTTGGTCTGGGGATGGTATTGAATCCGAGCAAGCGGCTTTCCTTTCCAACGGATCATGTACCCGTTTTCTCCGGAAAAGACGGTCACCTCTCCGCCCCTTTTATTAAAAAAAGCGAGTATTTGGGCAAGAGTAAAAGGGTTGGGATGCCGACTTTCGGCAGATGCCATCTTCCCTCCTTTCTGCCATACTGCAAAGCAGGCAGGATTTGTTTTGTTGGTTTAGCGAACTGTTAATTAATTGTCAAAAAGACTGAAAACAAGTTTACAGCAAGGTTTTTGAAAGCAAATCAGGAATTTTCTGCTCCGTAAATCTAATCAATACTCTGCCCGGGATATCCTCGGAATGTTAAATTTTTGTGAAAACAGCCTTTTCAGGGGAAGGTTGCGGTTTGGACATTTCCACTCGCCGGATGCCCTGATCATTGAATTTCCACAATGTGGCCAGGGAGACAATCGCGCCCACCAGAGCCAGAAACATGTCCGATTGGGTATCCCAAACATATCCCTGGGTGCCCAGAAAATCCTCCGCCGCTTCTCCCGAAGCCAAGGCCACCCACCACTCAATGAGTTCATAAAAAGCGCTGAAGGCAAGGCAAATTGAAACCACGATAAAAGAGAGCCAAGCGCTCCCCTTGAGGGGAGACTTCCGGACAAGGATCTCCCGCACGATCAATGCGGGAATAAAGCCTTGGGCAAAATGGCCGACTTTATCGTAATGATTGCGGCTTAACTCAAAAGTCTCTTTCAACCAATCAAACCAGGGAACCAGAGCATAAGTATAACGGCCGCCAATCATGAGAATCACCGCATGAACCAGGACCAGGACGTAAACCAGCCGGGAAAATCGGAATTTCCGGTAGGTCAGGGCAAGGACCGCGAGGCCGATCAGGGCAGGAGCCACTTCCAATATCCAGGTAAAACGATCATAAGGATTAATGCCCGACCAGAGAAGCACAATGAAAAAAACCATTAACCAGGCGGCAATGAATTTTTTTTCCCCGTTCATGGATAACACGTTTTTCTCTCTTTAACTGTCAGGACCACAAGGCTGTCAAAAATTATGCAGAAAAATTTGCGTCGGCAGGTTTTTTATCCAATGCATTTCTGCCTAACGACTACGAAGCTTGGAAAGCAACCGGAGGATCTCCAGATAGAGCCAGATCAAGGTGACGATGAGGCCGAAAGCCGCGTACCACTCCAGGTACTTGGGAGACCGGCCGTCCCCCCGCTCGATAAAATCGAAATCGAGAACCAGATTCATAGCGACGATCACCACGACAAAAAGGCTGAACCCAATTCCGACAATTCCGCTTTCATGAATATAAGGGAGCTGCCAACCGAAAAAAGAACCTACAAAACCGACCAGGTATAGCAATGCAATTCCGCCGGTGGCAGCGACTACGCCCAGGCGGAAATTTTCAGTGACACGGACCAGCCCCGATTTATAAACCAGGAGGAGACAGAAAAGTGTGCCGAAAGTCAGCGCAACGGCCTGCAGCACGATACCGGGATAACGCATTTCGAAAACAGCCGAAATGCCGCCCAGGGCCAAACCCTCCAAAACCGCATAGACGGGCGCCAATACGGGTGACCAGGCAGGCTTGAAAACAGTGACCATGCCAATAAGAAAACCACCGATTACTCCGGTCATCAGCCAGGAGTAAATTACCTCCGAACCCTGATTGTAAAACAGGTTCCAGGTGTAGCCGGCGCCGATCACCACAAGAGCCAGCAATATTACTGTTTTATTTACCGCTCCCTGCAGGGACATTACCTCTACACCTGGGAGTGCCTGAGAAAACACCCTTTCTTTAAGGATCGGATTAGTTGTGCGCACATGACCTCCTCGGGTCAGACGTTTAAACTATTCTGAAGACCATCGACATTTTTGAGGAAACAAACCTACCAACCGGTAAATAGGTTCTAATTTAGAACGCTGAAAGCCCATTGAAAACCTTTCCTTACTTTCCCTTTAAATGCGTGTTCCTTTTCCCAACGATCACAAAAAGGAAAAGGCGGAACAGAAAGCCATCAGAAAAAGATTATCAGGGGAACCCGGCAGTGCCCGAGAAGAAAAAATTTTTTTTAAAACACCACAAAAAAGAGTTGTTGGTATTACAGCTAAAGGTTTTACAAATGGGTGCTTTTGGCGGTCCGCAGCTCAGACCAGGCTGGAAAAATATTTCCAGATAAGCTCTTCAAAAAAACTATTCTATGTTAGCATTGTTTCAATATTTGCCCAAAAATTAAAAAACAAAAGGAATCGACTATGGCTGATCCGAGCCTGAATTTTGATATCAAGCGCCTCGGCGAGTGCTGTTATCCGTCCCCTATTAAAGAATTTCGTTTTGTCGGGGAAGATGAGCGTCTTCTCTTTCATGCCCGGCCGAAAGAAGTAAAAGCCTTTTTCGAAGCGGGTCTTGAGCCTCCTTCCATGGAGTTGGCCGGGCCGCGGGAGAAGATATTTTTCGACCCTTCCCGCTTGGTTTGCGGGATTGTCACCTGTGGTGGCCTCTGTCCAGGCCTCAACGATGTCATCCGGGCGGTAGTGTTGGGACTCCATCACCATTATGGGGTAAAAACCATATTCGGCTTCCGTTACGGTTACCGTGGTTTGGCAAAGCGCCACGGCATCCCACCTCTCAACCTCACCCCCGAGCTGGTAAGCGCCATTGACAATATGGGAGGGACGATACTCGGTTCTTCCCGGGGACCTCAAGACCCGGCTGAAATGTTGGATTATCTTGAGGAACTGCAAATCGGCGTCCTTTTCACGCTGGGCGGAGACGGAACCCTCCGGGGTGCTCACAAAATTGCCGAGGAAGCAGGGCGCCGCAACTATCCATTAAGCGTTATTGGCATTCCCAAAACAATTGACAACGACATATCCTTCCTTCAGAAAACATTCGGCTACGAAACCGCAGTGGCTGAAGCCCAGAGAGCCATTTATGCTGCCCACTCCGAAGCCGTAGGGGCCCCCAACGGGGTTGCGCTGGTGAAGCTGATGGGTCGCGACTCGGGCTTCATCACCGCCGGGGCCGCATTGGTGGAGCCGGACGTCAATTTCTGTCTTGTCCCTGAAGTCCCTTTTTCTCTTGAGGGGTTTCTGAAAAGCCTTCAGAAACGGCTGGAACAGAGGGGGCATGCGGTCATAGCCGTAGCTGAAGGTGCCGGGCAGGACCTTCTCAAATCGGCCGAGGAATATGATGAATCTGGAAACCTGAAGCATGGGGATATTGGAATCTTTCTGCGGGATGCCATCAAAAAATACTTTTTCGGGATCGGTATGGAGGTCAGCGTCAAATATATCGACCCAAGCTACATCATCCGAAGCGTCCCAGCTAATCCCCATGATTCGGCTTTCTGCCTGATGCTGGGCCAGAACGCGGTTCATGCCGCAATGTCCGGCCGGACCGACATGGTTGTCGGTTTCTGGAATCATCGTTTCACCCACGTACCCATTGCTTTGGCGGCATCCGAAAGGAAAAAGCTGGATACTGAGGGACTGCTTTGGGGGAGCGTGCTGGCCACTACCGGTCAGCCACATCGGATGTAAAACATTAAAACAAAAATTTTAGCTTCGCAAATGATGGATTAAAGACAGGACAAAAGTTTGGAGGAGGGAAGTGCGGGCTCAAGCACGGACACTTAGCAACTGTCCTTGAATTTTGAAATCGGGCTGTTCCGGATTGGATTCCTTATTATTTTGAAACACGTCATTTTCCCCGGTATTTTCCTCTACGAGAGCACTTTTAAAATCATTCTGTAAGCTTTCATTCTTTTCAGCGGCGATTTTCATTCTTGCTTCAGCAGCCATCTGAGTTGCTCGGCCTGCAATAGCCCGATCCGCAGAAGACGGATTTTGCGGAGCAAGCGCTGCTCTCTTTATTAAATCCGCCTTTTCCAGCGTTCTGTCCGGATCTCCGGGAACCTCTGAGACGTCTATATTCACTTTTCCTTCAACCGCATAGCGGCGACCGTCCGGCCCCTCTTGATAACTTAAACGTGGAGGACCGGCAAAACGACCACCAACCGCGGCATGAGCCGCTTCATGGGCGCGCACTTCCCGATCACGGGCAGAAAGATCGCGCAATTTTTGTTGTGCTTCTGCACTTAACGTCACTTTATCCTGGACGCGGCCAGGCGTTTCACTGCGACCTTCAGACCCCGAAGCGTTTCTTTCAATACTCCTGTCTTCCCGGGTGCTGTCCGGACGCTGCTGCCCAACGCCCATGTCAGGCTTCTGCCAACCTTGGGAAACATGTGTATAAACTGAAATGCCGTCCATTCAGAGTTCTCCTTTAAGCCTCTAAATTTAAAGCAAATTTTATTCCATCAAATTCAGGGGAAAGGGGGTTGTAATTTTTCTCCCAGGTCTGCACTGAGCAATGCCTTAATCTCTCTTACTCGCCCTTCAGAATAATTTTCTCTTTCCTTCGCTCCCCAAACAACCCCGGGCCAGCAATAATCGGAAGGGTCACGCCCGACAATGTGTACATGAAGTTGGCTGACAACATTTCCAATAGCAGCAACATTGAGTTTGGAGACCTTGAAGTTCTCTTTAATAAACTTCGAAATCGTCCTGATTTCGGCAAGAAGAATCGCCAAAGTATCATCTCTCAGTTCGAAAAGCTCCTTTGCTGCCGTCCTGGGCACAAGAATAAACCAGGGAACCAGAGAATTGTTCATCAGCAGCAATGTGCTGAACTCAAGCTCCCCAAGCACAAAACAATCCTTTTCCAGTTGCGCATGAATGACGAAATCTTCCATATTTTTTCTCCTCCACAAAACCAATCATTTGGCCCCGTGACTTGGGATTTCACCCTCGAATCGACCTACTATTCCTTTCCGGGTGTCGACAGTTCGACACCAATCTAAGGCCAGCAGCTATCAACCCCCGAGGAATTAAAGCATGGAATGGTTTATTATCAATTGACTGGGGGAATTAAACGGCAAAGCAGAAACCGCAACAGGCTTCTGCTTTTAAAAAAAGGGGTCCAGAATTAAAGCCGAGGGGGGGTAAAAAAGCCGCCTCAGTTGAGGCGCCTTTCGGGACCGATATAGTTTATCTTGCCCATGCCCCGAATCGGGTCGCGACCAATGGTAACCCATCCCGTGGAACGATGAAATTTAAGGATTTCACCGGCTTGAATGTGCTCTTCCAGAAGATACTCTTTGATCATGTCAAATTTGTTATCTTTTTTCAGAACGCGAATCAACATTGCAATATCCTCCCACAACATTCCATCTACAAATAATTAAAAAGCATTTCCCTTAATGTTGACATTCTACCGGATGATTTTAGGTCCCCCAAGATATTTTTTCAAATTATTTTTTCTGAAAATCATCAGTGGTGGCCAAAGAAGTCCATAAGCCGGGTTCTGTTCCTTCCGCCGGTTACCCGACGGGAGGCGATGATCATTCATCTAGGATTGCCATTGCCGACAACCTCAAGCGGCCTGACCCGGAAGCCTCGGACGGGCCACCCTCAAACGCTTCCCTATTTGGCCTTGCTCCGGATGGGGTTTACCAAGCTTCCGGCGTCACCGCCGGAACTGGTGAGCTCTTACCTCGCCTTTTCACCCTTACCCCTCGGGGGGCGGTATCTTTTCTGTGGCACTTTCCCTAGGGTCACCCCCGGTCCCCGTTAGGGACCATCCTGCCCTGCGGAGCCCGGACTTTCCTCTCGCCTGCATTAGCAGGCCAGCGATCATCTGTCCTTCTTCAACCACCTTTCGGCCTGACACTGATGATTCTGCTTCATACGATATCCGAAAAGCTCTTATTCGGTTTCTTCAGCTTTGACAAACAAAAATCGATTGCAGTGGGGACAGCTTTGAACATCCTTGCTACTGAAAAGGCTGTTGAAAAACTGGGGTGGCAAGCGCATGTTGCAGCCGAGACAGGCGCCGCCTTTGGCTTCCACCACGGCAACACCACCGCGCTGTTCAATTAAAATCTGATAACGCCTTCTCAGCGACGAAGGAAGCTTATTCAGCAGCATTTCCCGATTTTTGGTTTTAACACTCAGGCTTTGATCAAAGTCCTCCATCTGGGGAGATATTTCCGCCTGGCGCTCCTCGACTTTGCCGCGAACTTCATTTAAAGTGTTTTCACTTTCTTCCTTTTCACGAATAACCGCCTCAATATCGCTGTCTTTTGATTTGATTTTTTCCTGGACCTCGTGGTTGGCCTTTTTGGCGGCATCGATCTCTTTCATGACTGCCATGTATTCCTTGGGAGTACGAATCTCAGGGAGTTTCTTTTCCGATTTTTTGATTTTATCCTGTCCCTGGGCAATAAGCTCCTGCAGCTCCCGTTTCTCTTTTTCGGCCACTTCCAGATCAAGGGTAAGTTTGTCGACAACTTCCTGAATTTTTTCAAGTTCAGATGTCAGCTCCTTCCCCTCTTTTTCCAGTTTGCGGCGAGCCGCAAGGGCAGTGCTGATTTCATCTTCAATCTGTTGAAGTTCCACCAAATTATCCATCTTTTGTTGCACACCTTTCCTCCGTCAGGAACAAAAACCTCTTTCCTCTCAGATTGTCCTGAAAGGATCCTTTTCCTGAGCCGTTTCCGTAAACGTTATCTCATACCCTCTTTTGTCCACTTCTTTCTGCAATCTTTTCACAAGGTTCGAGACCATCCATTTTTCGGTGTGAAAATGTCCCGCATCGATAATAGCCAACCCCTGTGATTCCGCACTTCGCGCTTCATGGTACTTTAGGTCGCCAGTTACCAGGAGATCCGCCCCCTGGCGGATAGCTTCGCCCATCAGGGAAGCTCCACTGCCACCACAAACCGCCACCTTCTCAATTTCCTGCTCGTTATCCCCCACCAGACGAATCATGGGGGCCTCCAACAACTCCTTTGTACGCTCGCCAAACTGGCCCAGCGACATTTTCCCAGGCAAACAACCAATCCGACCCAAGCCCAGATCCTGCCGTGTGTTTTCCAGTGGAATCAGGTCGTAAGCAACTTCCTCATAAGGATGAGCCTGGAGCAATTTACCAAGGACCCGCTCCAAATGTTCACGGGGAACGATCACTTCCAAGCGTATTTCTTCAACCCATTCGCGCCTGCCGATCTCACCCAAGAAAGGAGAAGTCCCGGAACCGGGGCGAAAAGTGCCCTTGCCGGAAGTTCTGAAAGAACACTGATCATACTCCCCGACCTGTCCCGCACCCCCGGCATAAAGAGCCTCGGCCACTTTTTCCCCGAAGTCTATGGGAACAAAGACAACCAGCTTGAGCAAGTCCCCCTTTTTAACTTCCAGGGGTTTGATATTCAAAAGACCCAGCCGCCGCGCCAGCCAATCGTTCAATCCGTCTCTGGCACGGTCCAGGTTAGTATGGACAACCACCAAGGCAAGACGATTCTGAATGGCTTGAAAAAGGATGCGTCCGACTTCACTATTCGGCACTATTTTCTTCAGGGGATGAAAAATGAGGGGATGATGGGTAATCAGGGCCTGACACCCGGACTTAATGGCCATCTCAACGGTTTTCAGGGTTGGGTCAAGAGCTACCAAGGCTCGCTGGACCTTTTCTCCGGGGTCGCCAACCTGAAGCCCGACATTATCCCACTCTTCGGCCAGTCTGGGTGGGTAGATCCTATTAAGAAGACCGACAAGATCCTGGATACAGGGTGTTCCGTTGTCTTTCATTCCGCCTTTCGATTGTTGCGTAAAAAAAAAGTGCAACCCTACCCTGGTTGCACTTTTTTCTTTTATTGACTTTTAAATATGGGTAATAGTTTCAGCCTCATTTTTTTCCCAAATGGTGGGCCCACCAGGACTCGAACCTGGGACCTACCGGTTATGAGCCGGCGGCTCTAACCAACTGAGCTATGGGCCCGCTAAAGTCTAAATTTTAGAGATTCCTCAAAATCCTGTCAAGTTAATTAGTCGGTCTTATAGACAAGACTATTCAATAAAACTCTTCAAGCGTCTGGCCCGGCTGGGATGACGAAGCTTTCGAAGCGCTTTAGCCTCGATCTGACGTATACGCTCACGGGTAACGGCGAAATCCTGGCCAACCTCCTCAAGGGTGTGGTCGGATTTTTCCCCAATCCCGAAACGCATCCTTAAAACCTTTTCCTCCCGCGGGGTAAGAGTATTGAGAACCTGTGAGGTCTGATCTGTCAGATTTCCTTTGATGACGGCCTCCAGCGGAGAAACCGCTTTTTTATCCTCGATAAAATCCCCCAGAGACGAGTCTTCTTCTTCACCTATAGGTGTTTCAAGGCTGATGGGCTCCTTAGCGATTTTTAAAACCCGGCGCACTTTTTCCAATGGAAGTTCCATCTTTTCGGCAATTTCCTCGGGCATCGGCTCCCGGCCGATCTCCTGAACCAATTGCCGGCTGGTTCGTACCAGCTTGTTGATGGTCTCGATCATATGCACCGGAATACGAATCGTCCGGGCCTGGTCGGCGATAGCCCGGGTAATGGCCTGGCGAATCCACCATGTTGCATAGGTGGAGAATTTATAACCGCGCTGGTATTCAAACTTGTCCACCGCCTTCATCAGCCCGATGTTCCCTTCCTGAATGAGGTCCAGGAACTGGAGCCCGCGGTTGGTGTATTTTTTGGCAATGGAGACGACCAGACGCAGGTTGGCCTCAACCAGTTCCGATTTCGCTTTTTTGGCTTTGGCCTCGCCTTTGCGAACTTCTTTCAAGGCGTCGAGAAGTTCATCCGGGGCAAAACCCGACTCCTCCTCAACCTCCAAAAAT
>Ga0068713_1002752_pt1 | contig 16838 bp, 10 predicted proteins | sample MTBAKSrepl2MetaG_FD_62223 | JGI IMG/M metagenome (GOLD analysis project Ga0068713, IMG submission 62223) | Enrichment culture microbial communities om Arthur Kill intertidal strait, New Jersey, USA, that are MTBE-degrading - MTBE-AKS2 (Arthur... | ecosystem: Environmental > Aquatic > Marine >...
ATCCTCGATATTCATATGCTGCTGATGATCCGCCCGCCAACGGGAATCATCCAATCCACACTCTTCTTGATCGCCGGCTTATTCGAGATTGTCCGTCCTTATCCACGTTGATCGAATTCGCGTCGCGATGATCCATTTTGCACCTTTCCGGACGAGGTAGATTTAAATCGAATGACATTCTTAGCCACGAGAATGAGCTTTTTCCATTCCCTGTAAGTGGCATTGTTGTTACCCTAGAAGGCGATGCTGTTGAATTAAGCTTTGCGAACGTCAAATTGTAGGGCTCGTTCTCTGAACGAGCCTTTACCGGCGTGCTCGGAGAGCCCGCCCTACATCTGATGTCAGGCTTACTTCAACAACATTAAGCCTATAAGGGGGGCTGGGATGCATTTCCGGGCTAGGGTTGAGAGATCGCGGCACGAAAAAAAGAGGCTCATCGCGGATTACCGTGATTTACACTCTCGGTTCGTGCTGAGGTATCGAAGCACGGAACGGATGGGTTGCCCTTCGATACCTCAGGGCAAACGGCTGTGGAACGACACGATCACGCTAATCCGCGATGAGCCAAAGAAGGGACAGGGCTTTTCTTTTCTGTCCTCTGTCTTCTGGATTTTTATGGGAGGATTTCGTCGAGATGGCATTGCTTAGAGTCGACAAACAAAAGTGTGAAAAAGAGGGCATCTGTGTAGACGTTTGCCCGCTGGGGATTCTTGCCCTGGATGCGGATAAGGGGCCGGTCGTCCGGCCGGGTATGACACGGTTTTGTATTGCCTGCGGACATTGTTCGGCTGCTTGCCCGCATGGTGCTCTGGACAATGTGCGCAACCCGCTCTCCCGGCAGGAATTGCTAGAGCATTTTCCCGTTATCGACCCCGGGACGGCGCTCACATTTCTGCGGTCTCGACGCTCAATCCGCTGCTACAAAGAGGACCCGGTGCCCCGTGAACTGACACTGCAGCTCCTCCAAGCCGCTCGTTATGCTCCTTCCGGTCATAACTCGCAAGGGGTCGGATACCTCATCGTGGAGTCCCGAAGAGCCCTGAACCGAATTTGTAAAATTGTCCTGGACTGGATGGGCGAGATGGTTCGAACCGGATCTGAGCTTGCCAATCGTTTGCACATGTCGGGAATCATCAAAGCTCACCAGCGAGGAGAAGACCGCATTTTGCGAAAAGCTCCGCAGCTCATTGTGGCAACGGCGCGCAAAGAGCTGCGCGCCGCCCCGGTCACCACTTGTCTGGCACTGGAGTATGTGGAGCTCTATGCCACCAGCCTTGGCCTGGGAACCTGCTGGGCAGGATTTGCCCAGATCTGTGCCCAGCAGTATCCCGCTCTGCCGGATTTTTTGAAAATTCCTGAGAATCGCGTCATCACCGGCATGATGATGGTCGGCTTTCCAAAGTATGCTTTTCATCGCATGCCTGAGCGCAATCCACTTGAGGTTGCGTGGCTCGGCGAGTAACAAACGGGCTAAGGGCTACGGGCTACCGGGTTCGGGGCAGAATTATCCAGCTGAGCCTGCGTGTGTGTAAAATTCTCTGCATCGCCGGTCAGTTGCACCTGTAGCCCAGAGCCTGAAGCCTGAAGCCCAAGAAACGAGGTTTCCATGTTCAAATTCATCCATGCGGCCGATATCCATCTGGACAGCCCATTGCGCGGTCTGGCGCGTTATGACGGGGCGCCGGTCGAGAAGATACGAGGAGCTACGCGACAGGCATTTAAGAACCTGGTGGATTTAGCCGTAAGCGAGGAAGTGGATTTTCTGCTCATTGCCGGTGATCTCTATGACGGCGACTGGAAGGATTACAATTCCGGACTGTTTTTTGCCTCGGAAATGACCAAATTGAGAGAAGCTGGTATCAGGGTCTTTGTCGTTGCCGGCAATCACGATGCCGGCAGCCAGATAAGTCGACAGTTGCGCATGCCCGATAACGTGGTGCGGCTTTCGACAAAGAAACCGGAGACGATTGTCCTCGACCATCTCGGTGTGACCATCCACGGCCAGGGATTTGCCAGGGCCGCAATCACGGAAGACCTGTCGTCGGCTTATCCGAACGCCGTTGCCGGATTTTTCAATATCGGCATGCTGCACACCAGTGCAACCGGCCGTGAAGGGCACGAAAATTATGCCCCCTGCACGGTTGAGCAGCTTCTATCGAAAGGTTACGACTACTGGGCGCTGGGGCATGTGCACAAGCGTGAGGTGCTGTGCGACAACCCCCCAATCGTTTTTCCGGGCAATATTCAGGGGCGACACATCCGCGAAACAGGGGTAAAAGGATGCAGCCTCGTGATAGTGGATGAGGGGCGAATCAATCTGGTCGAGCACCGCGCCCTCGACGTTTTGCGCTGGTCCCTGCAGGAAGTGGACGTCACGGGAGTGGACAGCGCTGAAGAAGTTGTCGATGCGATTTGTTCTGCAGTGAAGGGCCAAATGGACGATAGCGACGGACGGCTTTTAGCACTACGCCTGCGGATTTTTGGACTCTGCAGAGCACATTCGGAGCTCATGCTGCACACCCACCGGTGGGTTAATGAAATGAGAATGGCCGCAACGGATATCAGCGGCGGCAATGCCTGGATTGAAAAAATTCAAATTCAAACCCAATCCCGCTCCAGCTTTGATGAAATGATGAGGCGCGACGATGCCGTAGGCGGCCTGCTCCGTTCGATTCAGCGACTCGGGGCGGATGACGCGGAATTCCTCTCGATATTGGATGAGCTTCAGGATTTCAGGCGAAAACTCCCCCCCGAAATCCAGTACGGTGATGAGGTGATCGATTTACAAGATCCCGAGTTGCGCAGGGAGATCATCGAAGATGTAAAGCAGCTCCTGGTTGCCAGGCTGCTCGCGCAGCACAATCCCATGAGATAGAAAAATGAGAATCCTTGAAATTCACTTGATGGCATTCGGCCCATTTACCGGCCACGTCCTCGACCTGTCGGCGAGTGCAAACGATATGCACATAGTTTATGGGCCCAACGAGGCCGGCAAAAGTGCTGCATTGCGCGCTCTGGTAGCGTTGCTGTACGGCATTCCCGTTCGTACCGCCGATAATTTCTTGCACGACAACCAGAATCTGCGCATCTGCGCCCGCATAAAGCATTCCGAAGGCGATGAGCTATTTTTTATGCGCCGCAAAGGTCGAAAAGACACCCTTTTGGATGAGAGCGCAAAGCCCATTCCGGAACCTTCACTGGATAGGTATCTCCAAGGTGTCGGCGAAGAATTCTTTACCAGCATGTTCGGAATTGGTCATGAGACTCTGATTCGCGGTGGCGAGCAGATCCTCAGGGGGGGAGGCGCCATCGGTGAAAGCCTGTTTGCTGCCGGCATGGGCGGCACAAATGTTCGGGACGTGATAAAGGGGCTCGACGATGAGGCCGGCAGGCTCTTTCTTCCCAAAGGCAAGGTGCAGCTGATCTCCAGCAACCTGAGTGCTTACCGGGAAGCCAGGCAAAGCAGCCTGCGAGCCTCCCTCTCCGGGCGCGAATGGGCGGAGCACGATCAGGCCTTAAAGAGCGCACAGTTGGAAAAAGATCGAATCGAACGGGAATTGCGCCGACTTGAAAGTGAGAGAGCCAGGTTCCAGCGTCTGCAAAAAGCACTTCCCGGGATAGCTGAACGAAGAGAGCTCTTATTCAAGCTCGAAGCGCTCGGTCCGGTCAGGATACTTCCCCCTTCGTTTGCCAAAAAGCGGCGAGAGGTGCTGTCGAGCCTGGATAAGGCAAAAGAAACGGAAAAAAACGCCGCAGACGCTCTGGCGAGAATTAATGCCAAGATCGACACCCTGGTCATCCCTGAAGGATTAATACAGCAGGCGGAAAACATCGTTCAATTGGTAGAACGGTTAGGCAGCCATCGAAAGGCATTTAAAGACTTGCCGCGTTTGCATGGTGAGAAAGCCCAGCTCGAGACGGATGTTCACAGTATCATGAGAGAGCTACGGCCGGATGGGGCAATGCAAGATGTTGAGAGTTTGCGGCTTGCGGCCCCCAGGCGCGCCAGGATAAGAGAGTTGGGGAGCTGTTCTCAGACTTTACAGGATAGACTGAGACGGGCGACACAAGAAGTAAAAAAATGTGAAGCCCGGCTGATAGCCAAGAAAGAAGCTTCAGCTGCCATGGAGATTCCGCGCGATGCGGCAGAATTACGAGCGGCAGTATCGCGGGCACTGCAAGAGGGGAAGATAGAAGAAGAATTGTCGGCGGCATTAAACGAACTGGAGACGGGAACAAGGCTTGCGGAAGTCGAACTGAAAAAGCTCGGCCTATGGTCCGGGACACTTGAGGAGCTGGAGGCAATCCCTCTTCCTTCTCCCGAGACGATCAATCGATTCGATCTGGCGTTCAATGAAATGGAAAGAAGGCTGCAAGGTGTTCTGGACCGGATCAACCAATATCAAACCCAACGAGCGGATTTGGAGGCCAAGTTCAGTGAGCTGCAGCTCACTGGACCTGTGCCGACCGAGCAAGATCTGGAAAATGCCCGCAAACGAAGAGAAAAAGGCTGGAGACTGATTCGTCTGGCATGGCAGGAGGGTGCCCAGGATTTTCGGGCGATACAGGCTTTCGACCCTGACAATCCTCTTGCCGCCGCTTATGAAAAAAGTGTCGCCGACGCCGACCAGATAGCGGACCGTCTGCGCAGAGAAGCCGACCGGGTAGCGCAGCAGGCCGGTCTCGTTTCGCAGCTCAAAAGATACGCGGAAGAGCTGCAAACCTTTGAGGGGGAAGAGCGAAGCATCAGAACAAAAATCGACCGGTTGAGCCGGGAGTGGCTGGATACCTGGCTTCCCATGGGTATTCGGCCGCTGACTCCCAACGAGATGCGCGCATGGTCGGCCAGGCAGGAAAGGCTGGTCCAGCAGAGCACCAAATTGAGGGAAGGACGGAGACGAATCGGCACTCTTCAGAACCGGGTCGAGCAACACCGGTCCGCGCTGGCCGACTGTTTGAAGGTGTTAGGCGAACCGACGCCAGCATCTGAAGAAGCACTGGAAGCCATCGTCAGCCGAAGTCAGTCACTGATCGAGAGCATCGACGAATCAGCGAGAAAATATAAGTTGCTCCAGGAGACCGTCCAACAGATCCGAGAAGATCTGCTGGCCGCGCGCCAGAACCTGGAATGTTCCAGCACTGACCTTGTCCGCTGGCAGGAGCAATGGACTGATGCGGTGAAGGATTTGAGGCTGCCCGCAAATGCCTTGCCCGTAGAGGTGAACACCGTTCTTGACAGGTTGGAAGAGCTGTTCAAAAGAATCGACAAGATCACGGTTCTGGACAGCCGAATTTCCGGCATCCTGCGCGATGGTGAGGAGTTTGAAAAGGATGTGGCGGGGATGACGGGGCTGGTTGCTCCGGATCTGTCCGGGCTGCCGGCGGAACAGGCAGTGGCTGAGCTGAACAAAAGGCTGCACGATGTGCGAAAGGATTCGGCAACCCTTGCCGAGCTTATGGATCAGCAAAAAGAACGGGAAGAGACCATCGGCAAGGCACGCACCGTCATCCAGAGCTCCGAATTGAAATTAAGAGAGCTATGCCGGGAGGCGAATTGCTTTGAATTCGATGAGCTGGAAGAAATGGAAGAGCGCTCGGCCAAGGCACAAAAAATCATGGATGACCTGAACAGGATCGAGAAGCAGCTACTCGATCACAGCGGAGGTGCGACTCTGGATGCACTCATTCAGGAGACCGGGGAGGTGAACGCGGATGTTTTGCCGGCGCAGATTGCCGGCTTGACCCATCAAATCGAAGAAATGGAAAGCGGCCGGGCCGAGCTTTTTGAGAGCATCGGCACAGAAAAAACCCGGCTGGCTATGATGGACGGGGGTGCTGAAGCTGCCGAAGAAGCCGAAAAAGCGCAGACTGTTCTGGCGGAAATCCGCGAACATGCCCATCGTTATATTCGTCTCAAACTTGCTTCGACCATCTTGAACCGTGAAATCGAGCGCTACCGGTCTGAAAACCAGGATCCGTTGGTAAAAAGATCCGGCGAGCTGTTTACGCAACTGACGTTGGGATCTTTTGTCCGCCTCCAGCCGGATTTCAATGAAACGGACGAGCCCGTTCTTCTGGGTGTGCGCGCCAACGGAGAACGGGTGGGGGTTCAGGGGATGAGCGACGGCACCCGTGATCAGCTCTATCTTGCCTTGCGCCTGGCCAGTCTGGAAAGATATTTGGAGCACAACGAACCGATGCCGCTCATTGTGGACGATATCTTGATCAACTTCGACGACCGCAGAGCCGAAGCCACCTTGCGAGTGCTGGCCGATCTCTCAAAGAGGACTCAAGTCATCCTTTTCAGCCACCATGTCCATCTAATCGAGCTGGCACAAGCAGCCGCCCTGCCATGCCGGGTGTTAGAGCTTGCTCCCTAGTTCGCTGTGGCTCCGGTCTGAGTAGTGTTACTTCACAGGACTCGCAATCCTCGATGCGAGGATTTCTCTCACGTGCTTAAAGTTCTCCAGCCCGTCATCGAGGACCTTGGAGAGCTGCGAGAAAAAGAACTGCTGCTGGCTGTTGCGCTCTATTAGGGGAAGATTGGCACAGGCTATCTGAAAGGCCCCGTGCAGGGCGGCGCCGAGCAGTTCTTGAGCCACGTGCAGGTCTGCGATAAGATGTCTGCGACAATGTCTGCCGATTTCAGAACAAACCAGAAGAGCTTGTTGGGCCGTTCTCATGATTTGCTCCGGGCATTTGACCAGATCAAGTATAAAAGGCGACAGCTCATCTGCACTATTTCCTTGCTTCCTGGCTTCTGTAAATTCCAGATAGGCTCGCACGTCATGTTTCCTTCCAGTGTCGAATTGCTCCGCCAACCGGCGTGCCTGAGCCAGCAATCGGGTCCAGAATGAATGGGATTGACAATTCTCCGGATGGCGTTTGATTTCCAGGCGAACAATTTTTATCATCAGCGCGCAAGCGACCGAAGCTACATAGGCAGCCGCAGCACCGCCACCCGGATCCGGCCGGGGTTCTGCCAGTGCCTCAAGAAACGATTCGCTCATTCGGGTCTCCGTTAGGTGTGAGGTTCCCGGCAGGCTGAACATTGCCCGTGGTTTTGCCCGGGTTGGGGGCAGGGGCAGACAACGGGAGCTGCATGGCTTTTTTCGTAGGAATCGGCGGGTCATGCCGGGATTCGAGCACGATTCGCAGCGTTTCGCCGAGATCGTTCATGCTGTAAGGTTTGGCAATGACCCCGCTGAACCCGTATTGCTTGAAATTTGACATGATTGGGTCTGTATGATAGCCGCTGGAAACAATCGCTACTATTTCGGGGTTGGCTTGTCGCAGTTTTTCCAAGGCGTCCTTTCCTCCCATGCCGCCTGGAACAGTTAAATCCATGATAATTGCATCGAAGGGCTCACCGGATTGATTCGCCTGCGTATAGATTTCTATGGCCTCGCTTCCATCCCGCGCAAAGCTTACCTCATAGCCCAGCAAGTCAAGCATTTGTCCCACCAGATCTCTTATCGATTCCTCATCGTCCATGAGCAGGACCTTCCCTTTTCCGGCACCTAAAGCATAGCTCTCGCCTTTTTCCGTTGCTTTGAAGGGACTTCTATTGCTGGCGGGCAGGTCGATGTAGAAAGTTGTGCCCACGCCCGGTTTTGAATCCACTCTCATGCGACCATCATGTCGTTTGATGATGGAGTAAGCCATAGAAAGTCCCAAGCCGCTGCCGCCAGGTTTGGTTGTAAAATAGGGATCGAATATCTTGGCCAAATTTTCTTTAGGAATGCCAATGCCCTCATCGCGGATGGAAATTCGAACATATTGGCCGTGGTCCGAACGACCGTCATCGGTTTTATTGTCTTTCACGTTTTCTGCGTTTTCCAGGCCGATTTCGATATCGCCGCCGTTTGGCATAGCCTGGCAGGCGTTGATGATCAGATTATTGATGACTTGACTCATTTGCCCTTCGTCGATCTCGACCGGCCACGGATTCTGGCATATCTCATATTTACATCTGACGTTTGAGCCCATCAACGCAAACGATGAAGATTCCTTGACCAGATCTGCAATAGAGGCTGTTTTCTTGATCGGTGCTCCGCCTTTGGAAAAGGTCAACAACTGGTGAGTGAGGTCCTTCGCCCTGAGACAGGCCTTCTCAGCTTCCTCCAGTCTTGATGAGGCTTTGTCGCCGGAGCCGGCATACATTTTAGCCAGATTCACGTTGCCTAGAATGGCGGTCAAAATGTTATTGAAATCATGGGCAATTCCTCCGGCCAGTAAGCCTACCGACTCCAGCTTCTGGGCCTTTGTCAGCTCTTCCTCTATCTTGCGGTTCTCAGTGATATCTTTCGCGTAGTGCACAATGCCGCTCAATTCACCATTCTCATTGAAAATCGGCGAGGTCGTAACGAGAAAAGTCTTGCCCAAACTGTAATGTTCGATCTCGCAGGAATGAGGTGAAGAATCTTTGCTGGTCAATCGCTGCGGGCAGTCCCGGCAAGGTTGCTCGCTGTTGGCAAACACCTCAAAGCAAAGCCTCCCAATCAGTTCTTGCGGTTCCAGGCTCAACATGCGTGCTGCTGCACGGTTCACACGCAGCATGCGCATGTCCAGATCCTGAATGGTGATGGCGTCGTCGAGGGAGTCGAAAGTTTTTTCCCACTGTTCCTTAGCTCGACGTATTTGTTCCTCGGTACGTTGTCGCTCCGTGACGTCGGACAACGTGACAATCACTTTACCGTCATCCAGGACGGCTCTGCGAAATTCGACGTCTTTAATAGTTCCACTTTTGCAGGCCACGCTGAATACTTTTTCTCTCTTTTCACGCGGGGTTTGCAGGTTCCAATTCGCAATGACGTTCTGCCGTTGCTCTGCTGAGGGATAAGCTTTCTCCAGCCAGGCGCTCAATGTTGGGATTTCGTCCAGTGAATAGCCAATGATTTCGGTGAATTGTGGATTGACGTAAACCATATTTGCGTCTTTATCCAGCATGCCAACGCCGTAAGGCGCCTCCTGCAAGATGGTCAAAAAGGTCTCTCTTTCTTTCTGCAGTAAGCGTTCAGCCTTCTTCGATCGAGTAATGTCCTGTAGAATCATCATGACACCGGCCGGCTTTCCCAAATGATCGGCGTAACAGGAAGCGCTGAGGGTGACGTCCAACTCCCTGCCCTGTTTGTTGATACGCTTTGTCTCAAGATGGGAAACGGGTTGTCCGGCAAGAACCTGCTCGATGACGGCATCGCACTTTGCTCTCTCGCTCGCCGGAACAAAAAAATGCGCGTCTTTTTCCAGCACATCGTCCCGAAAAAATCCGAACACCTTCGAAAATGCCGGATTGATATAAGTGATTTGACATTTAAGATTGCAGATAGCCACCGCGTCAGGGGTGGAATTCAGCAGTGATTCGTACAATTGCTCTCGCTGGCTGGACTGATGATAAAGCTCGCGATAGCTTGTCTGAGATTCCACAAGCTTCTGAATCATCGCCTCAATTTTTACAAACTGTTCCACCACGAGCCGGGCGGTAATATCCGAGGCTCTTCTTGCTACTTTCACTTCTTCCCGAAGCAGGGCGTTTTCTTCAGCGATTGCCGTGAGAAGATTCCGATTTTTTGCGGATTGTCTTGTCATATATGAATTCCGGACGGGTGATTCATGTTTTCCGAGATGACGTGCACGGCGCACACCAGGCAGGCGTCAAAGGACCTGACGATGTGCCCTACTTCCAATGGGTTGGCAGGATCCTTTATGTTTGCTCCGATGAGAGCCTCCTCCCATGGTCCTCTGGTTGCGCTTGTGTCGCGTGGCGAAGCGTTCCATGCGGTAGGCGTAATAATCTGATAGTGTTGGATCTCGCCTTCGGCCACTTTAACCCAATGGCCCAAAGCCCCTCGAGCGCCGTGGGTCAGGCCCATGCCTTCGCCCTCCTTGATTTCCTCGACAAAATTATAAAATGAATCTCCATGCGAAGCCTCGGAAAGCCACTGCTCCATTGCGGGCAAAAATTGCGCGGGCCGAACAATGCGGGCCAATTGTCGTACCAGAGTATTCGGCCCGTGTGAGGAGAGAAGGTCCAGGAAAAGAGGATTTCCGGATACTATCGTTTCCGCCAAAGGACCCGTTTCCGCCGGTTTTCCGTCGTAGCGAGGCGCTTTGACCCAGGAGTATTTTTTCCCTTCGTTTCCTGTCGCATAGGGCTGAGTGTCACCGAGGAAGGGGTGTTTTGGCCCACCATTGTCTCTAAACCATGCAAAGGAAACATCTTCTGCTATTTTTCCCTGGCTGAACGACTCAATTTGAGGGCCACTGACGAAGCCGGGAGGGATCAAGTGGCCGGATCCCTGTTTGCCTTCAACCGATGTGCCTTCGGGCAGTGGCAAGGACCCATAGCTTATGAAATTAGCGTGACCTCGCCCCATCGCCTGTAGACCGATAGATCGAGCGAAGCTCAAATAGAATCCGAGCTCGCTCTCTTTATGTGAAGGTTTTTCTTCAAGCCAGGCATCTAAATCCGAAGCGCTCCTCACTTCCGACCATCGGTCAAGATCGCAGCCAAGGATTTTAGCTTCATACCACTTACGGAACTGCGAGAGCAAAATCCGACATTGCAGGAGATCTGATTTGTTCGGCACCGAAGTGATCCCTCCGGGCACCATGTAAGAGGAATGCGGCCATTGTCCGCCTATCAGGGCGATGATTTCCAGTACTTTTCTGGTCTCTTGAATGGCTTCCAGCGTGGTTTTGCCCTTGAGCGGCTGATACCGGTCCACGGCTTCCCGGAAAAGCGGATTCGTACTGTAGGCGGGATTGGCAAAATCGGAGCAAAACATCAAGAACGTATGCCTCATATCGCTTTGCAGCTGTTCTGTCATGAGCAAAACATTGCGCAGTCTGACTGCGTTTGGCGCCGGTACGACTTCTGCAATCATTTCCAGGGCCTGGCATGCTGCGGCCAGCTGTGCTGTGGAGCAAATGCCGCAGATGCGGGGTGTTATCACGAGGGCGTCGAGTGCCGCCCTTCCGAGCAGAATCCGCTCGAAGCCGCGGTACATTATACCGGAGCTCCAGGCATCCGTAACGGTGCCGTCTGTTATTGCCACCCGCACTTCCAGGTCGCCCTCTACGCGATTCAGTGCGATATTCAGTATTTCCGTTCGGGCCATCGATTTCCTCTCTAAACCCAGGTTTTTCTGGTTTTCAATCGCAGTGGGGCCGCGGCAGCCGCCATCCCTTTATAAGCGAGATAGTGCGCGCGATCTACTCCATCGGGCAGTTCAAGGGGAATGCCTTCAATATTTCTGGTCTGAAAGAAGGGGTAAGACTGGGGGAAGTCGGGCCGCGTGCAGCCAAAGCAGGGGACGCCGACGCGCGTCTTGGAGCTGCGCCCGTTCCACAACAGTTTATTGCACGAGCCATATACCAGCGGTCCGTGGCAGCCCAAATGGAAAAATAGGCAACCTCTTTCACCGAAATTATGCTCTTCTACTCGATATTCGTGATACTCGTTTCTCGTGCATCCTTGATGGACTGTCATGCCATAATATTCAAGCGGCATGTTGTGAGCATTGAGCGGGATTTCCGTGCCGGAAACGATCGCCGCGAGCACTCCTTTGACTACTTCACAGTGACATGGACAGCCCGGCAAATTGATCACCGGGAAGCCGCTTGCGGCTGTAAAATCTTCGCTGAGAAATCCACCTTTCTCACCTTTATGAAATTGAAGTCCGGTTGCTTCCACTTCGCCGTCCGCTCCAATGCCTCCGAATCCGGCACAGGTCCCGACGGCCAGCACCATGTCCGCCTGACTGACCAGCTTGCCGAGAAGATCTTTTTTTGGCTGTCCAAAGAGAGTGTCATACATTCCGGTGCCTCCGGGTCCTCGAATGAGAGATCCTTCAACGCACAGAAAGTCCAGTTTACGGCTGCCGGAGCAAAGTTGTTCAAGCAGAAGCTTATGTTCCGAAACGCTTTTATTGGAAAAGGATGGGTGCCACAGCAATTCGATATCGAATATTTCAAAAAATTCTGGCAGATCGGGGGATTCGGAATTGAGCATGGACATGCTGTCGCCCCCGCAGCCACCGCATTGCAGCCAAAAAAGGGTTTTGGTCATACTATTCTCCTATTCGCTTCCGACCAAATATTTGCCTTGTTTAACAGAGAGCTCTTTCGATGTTGAAATGCGGGGAAAAGTATAGCAATTTACTTTTCTTTTGGAAACCTCACGACCAGGTGCGTGCTTCGCGACTTCAGCTGCCTTTCCTTGACATTTCATTCGCTATAGTTAACATGTGCTCAGTTTGCTCGGAAGCATTAAGAGCTTGATTCCAGGGCGTGTTTGTTATTATGGATCCTTGTCTCACATTAGACGGGTAAGGTATGCCGACTTTTTCTTACTCTTCACCACACATGTTATCTCCCTGGGAGCCTGGACTACTCAGCCTGGCACTGTTCACATTCGTGGTTCTCGTTTTGATGGGGATTATTTTGTTCCTGACGAGTTGGTTGGGGGTAAGGAATGAAACCACAGAAAAGCTAAGACCATATGAAAGCGGGGTCATACCGACTGGTTCAGCGCGATTTCGCTATCCAGTGCCTTTCTACCTGGTAGCCACCTTTTTCTTGATTTTCGATGTAGAGGCCGCCTTCATCTTCTCCTGGGCGGTAGCTTTTGAAGAACTAGGATGGGAAGGCTGGCTGCGAATTTCCTTTTTCATCATCGTTTTGCTGGTTAGCTTATTCTACATTTGGGTTAAGGGAGGCCTTGAGTGGGGACCGGCGACGCGCAGGAAATGAACACCTCCGAAGGTCTAGCTCTCTCCATGACCGACACCGTCATCAACTGGTCGCGCAAGAACAGCGTGTGGCCTTTCTTTTTCGGCTTGTCGTGCTGTTTCATTGAGATGTCTGCCGCCTTTACTTCACGCTATGACATCGCCAGGTTCGGCTCCGAGGTTTTTCGTGCATCGCCCCGCCAGGCAGATTTATTGATCACCTCCGGTACGATTTTCAAGAAAATGACACCACCTCTGCTCAGGCTTTACGAGCAGATGTCGGAGCCCAGGTGGGTGATTTCCATGGGATCGTGCTCGAATTGCGGCGGAATGTACGACGTTTATAGTGTGGTTCAAGGGGTGGATCAAATCCTTCCCGTGGATATTTACGTTCCTGGCTGCCCCCCGCGGCCGGAAGCCCTTTTGCAGGGGCTGGTGCTGCTGCAGCAAAAGATCGCCGAGGAAAGACCTTCGCGCGCGGTTTTCCACCTGGGAGGCGGCAATCAGGGGACGATCAAACCGATTCTACTACCGGGCGAGTCCAAGTCGCGAGACCCTCGTGGTCCCGGCTACGACGGCACGATGTTCCGGGGGGCATCGGTCATCCCGCCCTACTTTTGGGGAAGCCGCTCCGATGTCATGTGGACACCTCCGGCCCACCGAATCGAGATATCCGAAGCGGATGGTTCACTGGTAGAAACCCTCAGGGCGCGCTTCGGCGAGGAGATCAGACAGGTTCCCCATACCTCGGATATGCTCTCCTTGCACATCGGCGCGGGGCGATTGAAAGAGGTATTGCTGTTTTTGAAGAATCAATCCAGACCGAAATTCGTCCGGCTGGAAGACATTACAGCCATCGACGAATCCGCCCGTCGAGACCGCCAGCCTTATCGCGACTTGACAAACAGCGGGGCGGTCCCCGATTTCGGCCAACAAAATGTCGATGCTGACGGGCAGCCCGGGTCTCCGGATTTCACATTAGTGTACCATCTCCTGTCCTTCGACGATGCCAGCCGCATAAGGCTCAAGGTGCCTCTCACAGGGGCACGGCCGCTTGCCCCCAGTGTCACGGGCATCTGGCCGTCAGCAAACTGGTATGAACGTGAAGTCTATGACATGTTCGGGATTCGCTTCGAGGGACATCCAAACTTGCGGCGGCTGATCATGCCGCATGATTGGGAAGGTCATCCGCTGCTTAAAAGCCATCCGGGGCGAGCGACCGACATGCCGCCATATCTTCAAGAGGACGCCCGGACGCACCAGCCTCTCGATGCCGAGGCCCACCTCGAAGGCCGAGCGGAGGATTACGAGCTCATTCTCAATTATGGCCCCCACCATTTTGGGACCCACGGCGTTTGCCGGTTCATTCTGGCTCTTTCGGGGGAAGAAATCACCGATATGGACATCGATATCGGCTACCATCATCGGGGGGCCGAAAAAATCGGGGAACGTCAGTCCTGGCATCAGTTTATTCCCTATACGGATCGAGTGGATTATTTGAGCGGAGTAGCCAACAACCTGGCGTATCTCAGTTCCGTTGAAACCCTTGCAGGCATAAAAATTCCCGATAGAGCTCAATATATTCGCGTGATGCTCGCTGAGCTTTTCCGTTTGAGCAATCATTTACTCTGGCTTGGCACGTTCGTCCACGATATCGGCATGATGAGCGCCACCTTTTATACATTTCGCGAACGCGAAATGGTATTGGACATCATTGAATACATCACCGGAGCGCGGCTGCATCCGGCGTGGCTTCGCATCGGAGGCGTGGCCGCCGATCTACCGTCGGGCTGGAAAGAGCCCGTCGACCGGTTCGTGAAAATTCTTCCCGCTCGCATCAAGGAATACGAAGCTCTTTTTAACCGGAATCCAATATTCAGAGCCCGCACCCGGGGAGTCGGAAACCTCTCCCTGCAGGATGCCATGGAATGGGGAGTGACGGGACCCAATTTGAGAGCCTCGGGTCTGGAATGGGATTTGCGTAAGAAGCTGCCTTACGCGGCCTATGAAGCGTTTGATTTTGAAATTCCGATCGCCACCGAGGGAGACTGTTACGCCCGCTATCTGGTGCGAATTGAAGAGATGCGTCAAAGCCTGAGGATCATTCAACAGGCTGCAGCGCAGATGCCTCCGGGTCGATACGTGTCGGATGACTATCGCTATTCGATCCCTCAAAAAAAAGATACTTTGAAAGATATTGAAAGCTTGATTCATCACTTCATCAATTCCACCCGAGGTCCAAAGATGCCCGCAGGAGAAGCTTACCATGCTATTGAAATCGCACGCGGCGAGCAAGGTTACTATGTGGTCAGCGACGGTTTAAACATGGCCTACCGCATGCGCATCAGGACTCCGGCTTTCGCCAACTTGCAGGCTGTTCCGCTCATGTCCGTCGGTAGAACCATAGCGGATCTGGCGGCGATCATCGGTTCCGTTGACTTCATCATGCCGGATGTGGATCGATAGGATTTTTTGACTATGTTGCCGGACGCACTGAAAGAATCACTTGCGCGGAAAATATCCGAAGCGGAATATGCTCGCGAAAAAGCCATCGATGTCATGTATGAGATACAAGAGCACTTTGGCTACATGAGCGACGAAGCCGTGTGCGAAGCAGCAGAGCTGCTCGGTCTGACCCCTGTCGAACTGGAAGAGATTGCCACCTTTTATGATTTTATTTTTCGCGAACCGGTCGGCAAATATGTGATCCACATTTGCGACAGCGCCATGTGTTGGCTTAACGGGTATGAGTCCATCCTCGACCACCTGTTGTCGCGCTTGAACATCAAAATGGGTGAGACGACGGCGGACGGCCTGTTTACTTTGCTGCCCGTTTGCTGTATCGGCTATTGCGATCGGGCGCCGGCGATGCTGATCAATCGCAAAGTGTACGGAAATTTAACGGCCGAAAAGATCGATGCGATTTTTGACAAACTGGCTGACGAAGCTCGCTCCTCCTAGCCGGAGACCGTGGACGAGGACAGAGCAAAAACAGGATCGCAATGCCATCTGAATTCTGGCTCCTGCATTTCCACAGGGATTTAATTAATCAACCGGCGGGCTAAGAATATGCATCCGCAAGTGCTTTTCCATAACCGCAAACCGGATCGGATCACAACGCTTGAGGAATATCGAGAGAACGGTGGCTACGAGGCCTTGGGTTCAATCCTTAAGAATGAATCTCCCAAGCAGGTGATCCGACGAGTGGAGGAAGCAAACTTGCTGGGCCGGGGCGGCGCCGGATTCCCGGCCGGAAAGAAATGGGACCTGGTGCCCGATGGCGCCCCATTTCCGCGCTATATCGTGGTCAACTCGGACGAAATGGAGCCCGGCACTTTCAAGGACCGGGTGCTGATCCACGCCAATCCGCACACCATCATCGAAGGGATCGCCATAACCGGCTACGCGGTTTCGGCCAAAAAAGCCTTCGTGTTTGTCCGACCCTCCTATGAAAGCAGTGCCGTCATCCTGGAAAGGGAACTGGAAAACGCTAAGCAGCGCGGGTACTTGGGAGAAAATATCCTCGGCAGCGATTTCTCCTTTGAGATCGTGGTGCACCGTAGCGGCGGGCGCTACATTTGCGGCGAAGGGACGGCCATATTGAATGCCATTATGGGCAAGAGACCCAACCCTGTAAAACCGCCCCCTTATCCGACCGTGAAGGGACTTTGGGGACAGCCCACCATTGTCAACAACGTTGAGACTCTGGCATTTGTTCCTCACATCATAAGAAACGGAGCGGAGTGGTTCAAGAGTTTAGCAGCCACCGAAAACGGCGCGGGCACCAAGCTTTACTGTGTCAGCGGCAAGGTAAGACAACCCGGTTGCGTCGAACTGCCCATTGGCACCCGGTTGAGTGAAATCATCGAAGAACATTGCGGAGGTCTGTTGGACGGCTCCGAATTCAAGGCTTGCCTGCCTGGCGGGGCCTCCACCCGCTACCTCACTCCGGACCATTACAATGTTCCCATGGACTTCGACTCCCTTAGAGAAATCGGTCATCGACTGGGCACTGCTGCCATCATGGTTTTCGATCAGAAAACCTGTCTGGTTGATGTCACGTTGAATTTGATTCAGTTTTTCACCCGCGAATCGTGCGGGTGGTGT
>Ga0068713_1002758_pt1 | contig 16800 bp, 14 predicted proteins | sample MTBAKSrepl2MetaG_FD_62223 | JGI IMG/M metagenome (GOLD analysis project Ga0068713, IMG submission 62223) | Enrichment culture microbial communities om Arthur Kill intertidal strait, New Jersey, USA, that are MTBE-degrading - MTBE-AKS2 (Arthur... | ecosystem: Environmental > Aquatic > Marine >...
TGCTCCATGTCCGGTCAAAACTGTAGAAAACATACTCTTCGGAATCCCCGTCCTTGTAGACGATGATGCGGTTTCCTTTTGAAAGCCCGCGTTCAAGAGGACTGTCGGGAGAGTAATCCAGCGTAATTTTAAGGATCTTTCCTTTATCCGGCCCTTCAGCGGGACGAATAAGGACCACCTGGCGGACAACCGTCTCCTCAGGCATGCCGGATACAGACTCTTCACTCATGATCTCCATGACACGGGCCCGGACATATTTTGTCTCCTGGACAAGAGAGGATCCGGAAAGAATGATCAAAACAGCAAAAAGAGAGAAACGCTTCAGGACGGTCATGAAAGAAGTATAGTCAATTTCCAGCAGAGGTCAAAGAAAAAGAGGGAGCCGAAGCTCCCTCGCAGAATTTAAAAAATATGATAAGCCACGATGAGCCCGGCCACGACCACAGAGACCATGCTCATGAGTTTGATAAGGATATTGAGGCTGGGCCCTGAAGTATCTTTAAAGGGATCGCCCACAGTATCGCCGATGATGGAGGCCTTATGGGCATCACTCCCTTTTCCTCCTCCTGCACCAGTCTCGATGAATTTTTTGGCGTTATCCCACGCACCGCCGGAATTGGCCATAAAGACAGCCAGGACGAATCCCGCGGTGAGAGCTCCTGCCAGAAGCCCCATGACACCGGCGACACCCAGGAAAAGACCCACGAAGATTGGGATGACAATAGCCAGAAGAGCCGGTATCATCATCTCCTTTTGTGCGGCTTTTGTGCTGATGAGGACACAGGAGGCGTAATCAGGCTCCTGTTCCCCTGTGAGGATCCCTTTGATGGTCTTGAACTGTCGCCGGACCTCATCCACCATCTTGCCTGCAGAACGCCCCACGGCATTCATGGTGAGGCCGCTGAACGCGAAAGCGAGCATGGCTCCGATAAAGAGGCCGATGATAACCATGGGATTGGCCAGTGTAACGTTGTAAAAGGCCATGAAATCACCCATTGTGGCTTCTTTCACTGCAATCACCCTGTCGTAGACGGTGATGGTCTCAGAGAGCTTACCCAGCTGGAACAGATGGATCCACGCCGCACGGATCTCCTCCACATAGGCCGCAATGAGTGCCAGTGCGGTCAAAGCTGCTGAACCGATGGCAAACCCCTTTCCTGTGGCAGCTGTGGTGTTACCCAGAGAATCCAGGGCATCGGTCCTCTCCCTCACTTCGTGAGGCAGTTTGCTCATCTCGGCGTTACCGCCGGCATTATCCGCGATAGGGCCGTAGGCGTCTGTGGCCAGCGTTATTCCCAGAGTGGAAAGCATTCCCACAGCAGCGATGGCTATCCCGTAGAGCCCGTATGATGTCTGCTGAAACCCTCCGGCGAGTATATAACTCAGGAGAATGCCCAGAGCCACAGAGAGCACAGGAACGATGGTAGAGATCATTCCCACGCCCAGTCCGCTGATGATGACCGTAGCCGGCCCGGTTTCAGCATGGCTGGCAATCTTTTTTGTTGGATTATACGCATAAGATGTAAAATATTCTGTTGATTTCCCGATAACGATCCCCACGCCCAGGCCGATGATAACAGCCCAGAATATTCCGAAATTCTCCGGAATTAGGATTTTGATCAGGATAAAGGCCGCCACAATAATAAAGGCCGAACTCAGGTAGATCCCCCGGTTCAGAGCCTGCAGGAGCTGATTCTGGTCAGCTCCTTCACGCACCCTTACGCTGAAGATCCCTATAATGGAGAGAAGGATTCCGATGGCTGCGATCATCATGGGCAGAACGGCTCCCTTGAACCCGAAACCTGCTGCCACCCCAAGGGCTGCAGCAGCAAGGATGGACCCGCAGTAGGATTCATAAAGGTCAGCGCCCATACCGGCTACATCTCCCACATTGTCCCCCACGTTGTCGGCGATAACCGCCGGATTACGCGGATCGTCCTCGGGGATCCCTGCTTCTATCTTGCCCACGAGGTCCGCACCCACATCGGCTGCTTTGGTATAGATTCCTCCGCCCACACGGGCAAAAAGCGCCTGTGAAGAAGCCCCGATCCCGAAGCTCAGCATGATCGTCGTCACCTGGGGCAGAGGAAGTTTGACACCGTAATAGAGGACGATAAACCAGATGGAGATATCAAGAAGAGCCAATCCCACCACAGTAAGACCCATGACCGAACCGCTGCGGAAAGCGATCTGAAGGGCTTTGTTCAGTGATGTCCTGGCCGCCTGTGTCGTTCGGACAGAGGCCAGAGTCGCTGTCTTCATTCCAATGTAACCTGCCAGCCCCGAGAAAAAACCGCCTGTAATAAAGGCAAAGGGAACCCATGGCGACTGGACTTTCAGTACAAAAGCCAAAAAAAGAAAGAATAAAAACGCAAATCCGAAAAAGATGGCCACAACCTTATACTGCTGTGACAGATAAGCCTGAGCGCCTTCCTTGACATAACCTGCAATCTCCTGCATGCGTTCAGTTCCGGCATCCGCCTTTTTCATTGTACGGAAAAAAAGAACAGCAAAGAAGAGGGCTGCCAGAGCCCCGATGGGCGCCAGCAGAAATAATCCCTGATTTGCAACCATAGTCACTCAACCTCCTCGGTAATCTTCCTCAACTGCATTCTGACATCGGATCAGCGTTTATGAGCAAGCCTGAGAAGGAATAATATGAATTATTTCTCGCTCAGTGCGGAAAATTTCATAATTTTATACTGACATTGATGTCAACTGCTTAATTTAATAAACCACCTTCACAGGTAGGTATAAAGTAATTCGGATAGAGTGTCAATACAATTTTGAAAAATGTGAAAAAAAAGGGTTACAGCTCCACGACGGTTGCCGCGCCGCGTGAAGATTCATCATAAAATTTCTTCGGGACACGGCTCTCCTTCAGGTAGTCGTGAACAGCTTCTCTCAGCCGGCCTGTGCCCACACCATGGATGATCTTGACGCTGTCATATCCTTTCATGACAGCATAGGGCAGAAAGTCTTTCAGTTTTTCCAGGGCTTCTTCGGCTTTCATCCCCACAAGGACAAGCTCACGTCCCATGAATTTCGGCCTGACTTCCACTGAAAACCGGGGCTCGTCTTCTCTTTTTTCTGTTTTCTCGCCGGTGATGACGGTCCCTATCATCTGTGATGAAGGGACACGGAGAATCATTCCGTTACAGTCGATCTCGTACTCTTTTTTGCGATCATCAAATCCCCGTACGGTTCCCGAGACCCCGAATTTTTCAAGGTAAATGCGTTCTCCCCTGACAGGGTCTTTGATCTTTTCCATACGGGCTTCCACACGCTGCCGCTCCCGGCTTATCTTGGTCAGAGTCTTTTCCAGCTCCTTTTTACGCGACACGATCTCCTGTTCTTCCCCCTTTTTTTCCCGAAATGTTTTGAGGATGTCTTTCAGCTCATCCCGGATCTCATGGAATTCGCTCTCAAAGTCAGCCAGCGACTCCAGTTTTTTACGATTTCTTTTATCCGTGATCTTTTTCAACTCTTTTTCGTAAAAAGACATCTTGCTCTGAAGATTTTTGTTTTCCAGCTGAAGGTTCTTTTTCAGCTGTTCCGCCTGAGAGAGTTCTCTTTCCAGTTTTGAGATGATCTCTTCCAGGCGAACGCTCTCCCCGGCCATAAACGATTTTGCCCGCTGGATGACAGCCGGGGGCATTCCCAGTTTTCCGGCGACAAGAAGTCCGTTGCTGGATCCGGGGATCCCCACTTTGATAGCATAAAGAGGTTCCAGGCGGTCATAATCAAAGAGACAGGAGGCATTTTCAAGACGATCATCATTCATGGATTGACGTTTCAGGGCATTATAATGCGTCGTCACCACGACCACAGCTCCCCTGTCCAGGAAATGGCTGATGAGAGAGAGGGCAAGGGCAGCGCCCTCTTCGGGGTCAGTCCCCACACCCACTTCATCAAGAAGGACAAGGCTGGATTGATTCACTTCTTGGGCAAATGTCTTGAGGTTTCTGATATGCCCGGAGAAGGTAGAGAGGTTCTCCTGGATACTCTGAAAATCACCGATATCAACAAAGATCTCCTCAAAGATGGAAAGAAGGGTCCCTTTTTCTGCAGGGATGAGCAGCCCGTACATGGCCATGAGAGTGAAGAGGCCTATGGTCTTTAATGAGACGCTTTTCCCCCCGGCGTTTGGGCCGGTGATGATGAGCCCCTTTTTCCCCTCTTTGATCCATATATCGATGGGAACACACTTTTTGGGATCCAGGAGGGGGTGCCGCCCACGGGCGATGTCGATCTCGCCCCGGTCATTAAGCCGGGGTTTGATTCCGTTCAGCAGAGAAGCATATTTGACCTTTCCAAGAAGAAAGTCCAGATAATAAAGATTCTCCACACTGGCCTTGACCTCCTTGACCCGGCGGGAGATCATCCGTCCCATGTCCATGAGAATACGCCGCATCTCTTCCTCCATGGCGTACTGGATCTCCATGTTTTCATTATTCAAAGGGATGAGGCTCATGGGTTCCATAAACACTGTGCTGCCGCTTCCTGATCCGCCCTGGACGATCCCGTTGACTTTTTTGGCTGACTGGGCTCTCACCGGGATGACATAGCGGTCATTCCTGGTAGTATAAAAATCTTCCTGGAGCGTGCCCTCTTCACTGTATGTCTTGAGCAGCCGCCCCAGTTCCTGCTCCATACGGCGTGAAAGCCCGGCCTGGCGCTGTCTCAGTTTACGAAGCTCAGGAGTGGCATTCTCACGGATCTCACCCTCTTCATTGATCCGGCTATCAATGAACGTGATGAGCTCATCGAAAGAGGCCAGCCCATAGCCGTAATCCCTGATGCGTTCCCACTGGTCAGGGAGTTTTTTCAGAAAACAGCTCAACCGGCCTGATTCCTCCAGGACTTTTTGCGTCTGTTTATACTCTCCCGGAAGGTGATAATAGAGTCCTTTTTCAATATCCGCCAGAAGAGGCATGACATCATAGAGAGTCCTGATCTCAAACTCGTCTTTTTCCAGATAGAGGGAAAGCCCCTCTTCCACAAGGTCGAGACGGAACTGGACATCGGATAGGTCATAAGAAAAGACGGTCTCATCAGCGATCTCCCGGGCACGCGCTGAGAGCATGAGTGCCTTGACCCTGTCCAGTACCATATGAAATTCCAGTTTTTCGGTATTGATCGTTTTCATGACTTGAACGCGTTGATCAGCTCATCTCCAGCATCCTGCCCAATGACCGGGATGCCCTGCGGATGATCTCAGGTTCCACTTCTACGGGTTTATCCCCTGTAAGAAGTGAGTGTAAGACTTTTTCCAAAGTGACCTTCTTCATATTTTCACATGTAAAGAGGCGTCCCATGGGGTAGAAGGCTTTGTCAGGGAAAAGTGTCCCCAGGCGGTAGATCATTCCCTCTTCGGTCCCTACAAGAAAGCTCTTCTTCTCCGATTCCCTTGCATAGGCGATCATCTGTCCCGTAGAAAGGACAGCATCTGCAGCTTTAAGGACATCCAGCGGAGATTCAGGATGAACCAAAACCTCTGCTTCGGGATACTCAGCACGCCCTTTTTGCAGGTCCTCCATGCGGATACGGTTGTGGACATAACAAAACCCGGGCCAGATCTCCATATCAGCTCCCGTCTGGTCTTTGATCCAGGCTCCCAGGTTCTTATCGGGCAGAAAGAATATCTTTTGCCCTTCCAGCTTTCTGACCAGGTCAAGGGCATTGGAGGATGTACAGCAGAGGTCCACCTCAGCCTTGACTTCAGCGGATGTGTTGACATAAGCCATGAAGAGATGACGGGGAAACGTTTTGCGGAGGCTGCGGATATCATCAGCAGTGATCATATCAGCCATGGGGCAGCCGGCCTCTTTTTCCGGGGTGAGGACGGTCTTTTGCGGAGCGACGATTTTTGCACTCTCTGCCATAAAGCGGACTCCGCAAAGGAGGATCCTCTCCTCGTTCACATTGGCGGCCAGACGGGCAAGTTCCAGAGAGTCCCCCAGAATATCAGCCACATCCTGGACTTCAGGCCTCTGATAATTGTGTGCCATGATGAGTGTATTCGTCTTTTTTTTAAGCTCCATGATTCTGGATACGGTCTCACGTTGTGTCATGTCTTCTCCAGGATATCTTTCAGTGTGGTCCCTTTTAAAAAGCGGATGACGTGTTCATTGAGCCTGACCCAGACATCCCTTGTGATGCACTGGCTGAGATCAAACTCGCAGGTAAAATCTTCTTCGACGCATTCAACGACCTGGACATCCCCTTCAAAGAGAATATAAAGGTCATAGAGAGAGATCTCATGAGGCTTTTTGAGCAGGTAGACGCCTCCATGTTTGCCCCGTGCGCTCCCGATGATCTTCTCTTTGCTCAGCTGCATGACAAGCTGCCTCAGATAATTGTTTGAGACCTGCTGGCGCAGAGCGATCTCTTTTGTACTGATTACTCCATCTTTCCCGTGGAGGGCCAGGTCAGCAAGAAAACGCAACCCGTATCTTAATTTCGTTGAAACCTTAAACATAAGCCCCCCTTTTAAGGATGATGCCTTTTCTTTACTATACGGGAAATAGAGGTTCTGTCAAATGTTATTTACTTATTGACATTAACCCTTGGCTCTGGCACAGCCCGGTCGACGAGGCCGATGACTTCACCCCAAAAGAGATGATGATAATCGCGGCCTTTGTAAAAATGTCGTTCCACCTCTTCGGGGACTGCATCAGGCTCTAATGCCTGGACTGAGATGATCCTGCAGATCAGTGAAAAGGGCGCCTCTCCGATATAGGGAATCTTCTCCTTCCCGTATCGCAGCATGGGGATCCCCAGCTCTTTGATTTTGTCTTTATCACGGAAACTCTCTGTTCCGCAGATGCGGAACCACTCATTTCGCTCCGGGCCGTCAAAACAATTCACGGAAAAAAAAGGCCAGGCCTTCAAGTTTTCAAACGTATGACGGCTGGGACGGATATAGGTGAGAAAGACAGACTTGTTCCACAATGTTCCCCAGAACCCCCATCCGATGGTCATGGCATTGGGCGGGGCATCCGGCCCGGGGGCGGAACATAACAGGGCACGTCCTGATGAAACAGCATCATTCAGCCGGGCAGCGGCTTTCCAATGACTCTCTTTTCTTTTCATTCTCACTCCTTTTCACAATTTCCTTTATCCTATCACAAGGAAATGTTAGGGTAAATAGAGATTGACGGACAATGAGATTTTGGTATACTTCTTTTCAGTCTGTTGCTTTGGATGCTTTCACGGGTCTTTACGATGGCAAACCGGTGAACCCCGCCAGGTCCGAGAGGAAGCAACGGCAGCTGTCTTTGCCAGGCGTAAAACCGCCCGGAAAGCATCCAAAAGAACGGGGTGGTTATGTCCTACTTAGCACTTGCACGCAAATACAGGCCGCAGGACTTCAGTGAAGTGATCGGCCAGAAGCATATCGTCCAGACCCTCTCCAATGCCATTCTTCAGAACCGCATTGCCCATGCCTATATGTTTATCGGCCCCAGAGGAGTGGGGAAGACCTCCATCGCGAGGATCTTTGCAAAATCCCTCAACTGTTCACAAGGGCCCACAGTCACACCCTGCGGCACCTGCGACTCCTGTACAGGGATCGCGGCAGGCTCCAGCCTTGATATCATTGAGATCGATGCCGCTTCTAACCGCAAAGTGGAAGAGGTCAGGGAGATCCTTGATAACGTCCAGTACCTCCCCTCCCAGTCCCGCTATAAAGTCTATATTATCGATGAAGTGCATATGCTCTCCACCCATGCCTTCAATGCCCTTTTAAAGATCCTTGAAGAGCCTCCGTCTCATGTCATTTTTATCTTTGCCACTACTGAACCTGCAAAAATACCTGAGACCATTGTCTCACGCTGCCAGCGTTTTGTCTTTAAACGCATGTCCCGGGATGAGATCAAAAACCAGCTGGAACATATCATCGAAGAGGAAAAGAAGACCATCGAACCCGAAGCCCTGGAGATGATCGCTGATGCCGCAGACGGGAGCATGCGCGACGGACAATCCATTTTGGACCAGGTCATCGCCTATTCCGGGGACGCCATCGAAGCAACCCACGTGGAGATCCTCACCGGTGCCCTGGAAGAGAGCCTCTCCCGCAAAGCCCTTCCTCTTCTCGCCGGAAAAGATTTCATGGGCCTTCTTGCCCTTCTTGAAGAGTGTGAAGAACGGGGAGCTGATTTTCAAGCCATCCTGGCTAAACTCTCACGCCTGGCCAGGGACCTGCTCCTTTTTCGCGAAAGCGGGAAAGCAGAGATCCTCTTCCACAGAAACGACCGTGACTATTATGAGGGGCTAATGGCTTCATTCTCATCTGAACAGCTTGTCCTGATGAACGACCTTCTCGCCGATGCTGCTCAAAAACTGCGGTTTCTCTCAGAGAAGCGTATTTTCATGGAGTTCCTCTTCTATAAGATGATCCATTCAGAGACTCTGTTCACTTCTTCTTCCGGCCTTCCGGATTCCCCGCCCCAATCTGCCCGATCAGCTCCTGCAAAAGCCTCTTCCGCTCCTGGACCATCTGCTTTTTCCTGGAAAGAAGCAGTTCTGGAAAAAGCGGGCGAAGAAAACTCGCTTCATCCCATCCTGGAGAAAGCACGGATGGCTGTAAATACCAAGGGGATCCTCTTTTTAGGATGGGAAGACCCCTACTTTCACAAACAGGCTGTTTTACGCGAAGAACAGATCACGGACCTGATCCGGGAGATCGACAAAGAGATCCCCGTACGGATGATCCTCATCAAAGAAAAGAAAAAGAACTCCGGGAATGAAAAAGAAAGCCGCCGGAAGTCAAGCGGGACTAAAAAAGATATCCCGGATGAAATCCTGGAGTTTAAAAATGCCTTTAACGGCGAAATCATTGAACAAAGGAGGAAAGACGATGTTTAACGGCCAGAATATGAAGCAGATGATGAAACAGGCACAGAAGATTCAGCAGCAGATGGCAGAGGAGCAGAAACGCCTGGAGAGTGAGACCATCGAAGCGCAAGCCGGGGGCGGGATGGTCAAAGTCGTGATCAACGGACGTAAAGAGGTCCTCTCCCTCACCATAGCTGATGAAGTTGTGGATCCAGATGACAAAGAGATGCTCCAGGACCTCATCATTGCAGCTGTCAATGAAGCCAATGCCAAAATGGATGAGTATATTCAGTCCCGCATGGAAGAGATCGCAGGGCCTTTTGCGGGTTTGGTATGATCCCTGCTCTCGAAGAGCTCATTGAGTTTTTAAGGATCTTCCCCGGGATCGGCGAGAAGAGCGCCAGGAGAATGGCCTTTTATCTGCTCAAACTTTCCCCTGATAAACTGGATTCTTTTGCCGATGCTGTCCGGGCTGTCAAATCCATCTCAAAATGCCCCCGATGCGGGATGTTCACCCAGGACGAACTTTGTGAATATTGCCGGTCATCCCATCGTGACCCATCCGCCATCTGTGTCGTTGAAGAAGTCCAGGATGTCCAGGCCATAGAACAGACTGGCATCTATCAAGGGCTTTATCATATTCTCGGTGGCCATATCTCCCCTGTGGATGGCATCTTCCTCCCGGATCTCAACATCGCGTCTCTCTTCGACAGGATCGATGCATCAGTGACCGAGGTCATCGTCGCCACAAACCCTACTCTTGAGGGAGAGGCTACGGCGAATTATCTTATTGAACAGCTTCGCTCCTACCCGGCGGTGAAGATCACCCGCCTGGCCACAGGGCTGCCCATCGGAGGAGATCTGAGCATTCTCAGCCCCATCACAGTAAGAAATTCTCTCCAGAACAGAAAAGATCAATAAGCCTTATCCCAGGCGATTCTGAATTCCTCCCATACTTCATCAGGACTGATCTGATCCATACAGAAGAGGCCCCGGTGTGTACATTGACGCTTACGGCAGAGAATACACTCTCCTTTGGGGCCGAGTACTGACGATTCATTGTGGATGGGGCCCACCTGAGCTGGATCGGTGGATCCGAAAAGAGCAATAGTGGGACGGTGAAGGAAATCCGACAGGTGCATGGCTCCGTTATCCACCGAGACGATCACCCTGGCTTGCCGGATAAGGCCTGTAAGCTCTGCAAGAGAGGTCTGGCCGATGAGATCCCTGTAGGGGAAAGCCGCCCGCTTCAGCTTTTCAGCAATAGGCCTGTCCGCAGGCGATCCGGCAAAGACAGGCTCAGCCCCGGTCTCTTTCCATACAGCCTCTCCCAAATCCAGCCACTTCTCCAGAGGCCACATCTTGGAAGGACGTGTGGTCCCGGGGAAAAAAAGAACAGGAGCGTCCTCTTCAGACGAGGCCCCCTCATTTCGGAAGAGGACTTCGGGTACAGGAGGGATTCCCAATGCAGAAGCATACCGGAGGGTCCTCTCGGTCACATGACGCACCGGCCTTTCTCCTTCATTTTCAGGGAGCTCCACAATTCCCTCAGGGTTGACCGCACGGGCCAGAGAGAGAGTGAACCTGGAGCGTCTCAGCAGAATGATCACATGGGGCCGGGCCTCTCTCATCTCTTTAACAATCCGTTTTCTTGTGAAAAAAGAGTCCTTTACCCCTCTCTCGATCCATCTGTCCACACCGCAGACGATTCCGGCGGCTCCTTTCCCCTTGCTCCCGATGCAATAGGTGACTTTTGAATCCGGGTAAGCAGCTTTGATGGATGTCGCAAGAGGCAGAGTCATGAGAATATCACCAAAATAGTTCAATGAGACCACTAACACGTTAGAGGTATTGTCCATAGACCTCCATGACCTGCTCTGTCATGATTTCCAAAGTAAAACGTCTCCGATAACTCCCGTAAGCCTGACGGCCCATACGGATGAGATTCTCCCCGTTGAAAAGCTGTTTTAAAGCGACATTAAAGGAGGTGTCGGATGACGAATCATAGAGGATCCCTCCGCTCTCCGGAGTAATGATCTCGGTAGTCCCGCCTGTGGCTGCTGCCAGGACAGGCATCCCATGGGCGAAGGCTTCAATGATCACCAGCCCGAAGGCCTCTTTTCTGGAGGGAAGGACCAGACAGTCATGACCCAGGAAAAGCGGCCCCATGTGGGGCACGAATCCCGTGAAACGGATCCTCTCTTCCACCTGAAACCGTCGGCTGAGAGCGAGAAGCTCCTCTTTCATGCTTCCTTCTCCGGCCACTGTCAATGTCCAGGGAATATCACAGCAGGAAGCCAGACGGGGGATGAGAAGGTCGATTCCCTTTTCCCGGGAGAGTCTCCCGGCGAAGAGAAGCCTGAGGGTTCCTTCTTTTAAAAATTCTCTTTTCTGAGTGCCCGGATCCGGGATCCCGCTGTGGATCACATGGACCGGTTTACTGCATCCGCCTTTTTGGAGAAGATACTCTTTTACCGCACGGGATACGGCGATGAGAGCTGTGGAAAAACGGTAGTCTTTTCCTGTATTCATACCGTGAACTGTGGCGATGACAGGCCTTCGGCAGAGGCGTCCGGCCACTCCTCCAAGTATGGACGCTTTGGCCAGATGCGTATGGATGAGATCGATCCCCTCCCGGCGGATGAGCCGGCAGAGCTTCAGAAGATGCCCGGGAGAGACGGAATTCCTCACTCTGGTCACCACATCACAATCAGCTAGGGCTGAGGCTTCTTCATCACGCTGTCCGAAAGGGTGACGGTAGAGAGTGATGTGATGTCCTTTTTTTTTCTGCTCTTTGATCAGATGGAGAAGATACTGCTCTGCTCCTCCGAAGTTTGATGATGTGATCACGTGAAGTATCTTCATGATGAAAAAAGGGGCGTTTGAAACGCCCCTTTAAAGAGAGATCAGGACTCTGTCCAGGTCCCGGTACTTGAATCGTAGGCGACTGAAAGGCCGTTGGCATTCCCGGTGGCAGACCCGGTAGCCGTGATGGTTACAGTATCAGCGGGCGCAGCGCCTGCTGTTGTGACAGCAAAACCCCAGTTCGCTTCCACAGCGGGGTCAAGGTCGATATCCAGTGTGCTTTCAATGGCGGCGATATCGGCCAGTGCGGCAAACTGATTCGTTTTCTGTTTGTAAACTCTTTCTGCTGTGTAGATGGCATCGATTGTCGCTTTGGCGACGGCTCTTTTAGCATCTTTGACATAGTTGAGATAGAGCGGAACACCTGCAGCAGCGAGAATCCCTACGATGACAATAACCGTTATAAGCTCAAGTAACGTAAATCCTTTTTTGTTCATACATTCCTCCTTTTATAAATCGCCTTAAGGTAATTATAACAAAAGAAACAAAAACGTCAAGTTATTTTATAGATTCTCCTCCCTGAGGCGGTGTAAAAGTTCACGGGCCTTAGCATTCACTTTTTTGGGGACTTTGATCTTCACTTGCACAAACTCATCCCCTGCGCCGTAACTCCTCGGAGTGGAGATCCCCTTCCCTTTCATCCGGAAGACTTTTCCGCTTTCCGTCCCGGGAGGGATCTTCAACTCCGCATGCCCTGTGAGGGTGGGGACTTTGAGTGTCGTCCCGAGAACAGCATCGGAAAAAGTGATCTCCTCTTCCACAATGATATCCATTCCTTCTCTTTTAAAGACATCATGAGGCTTCACCCGGATCTCGATAAAAAGGTCTCCTGCCGGGCCGCCCATTTTTCCGGCTTCCCCTTCTCCCCTGAGTTTGAGGACAGATCCGTTGTCCACACCTGCAGGGACGGTGACTTCCAGCTTCTTCTCTTTGCGGGACTGTCCTGTCCCGTGACACTCTTTACAGGGGTCGGTCACCACTGTCCCTGTTCCTCCGCATCGGGGACAGGGGCGGCTCATCATAAAAAACCCATGACTGACTTTGACTTGTCCTGTCCCGTGGCAGTCGGGACAGGCTTGAGGAGCTTTTCCGCTTGCAGTCCCTGTTCCTGAGCAGGTTTCGCAGACATCAAGTTTGACAAAAGAGATGGTCTTCTTGCCTCCGGAGACAGCCTCCATAAAATCAAGGGAGAGTTCATACTGCAGGTCTCTACCCCGGGTGACTCCCGGATTACGGGTTCTCCCGGACCGGAAGGTCCCGAAAAAATCCCCGAAAAGGTCTCCTACGATATCGTTCAGGTCTGTGAAATTGGAGAAATCAAAACCCCCGCCGTTCATCCCGCCCTGTTCAAAGCCGGCATGTCCGAAACGGTCATATTGCTGACGCTTCGCCTGATCGCTGAGGACCTGATAAGCTTCAGTGAGTTCTTTGAACTTGTCTTCAGCCTCTTTATTGCCGGCATTTTTGTCGGGATGATATTTGATGGCCATCTTGCGGTAGGCCTTTTTGATCTCATCCTGAGAAGCGGTCCTGGGAACCCCCAGGACCTCATAGTAGTCTCGTTTTGCCATAGCCGTCAATCGACTTCTTTAAAATCGGCGTCCTGGACATCATCCTTGGATGTGTCGTCCTTCTGTCCGGAAGAAGCGGGTTCACCACCCTCAGGAGTCTCCTGGCCTGTGGCCTGTGCCTGCTTGTAAGCCTCTTCAGCCAGCTTATAAGAGGCTTCCTGAAGCTCTTCCGAAGTTTTTTTGATCCGCTCCATATCATCGGATTCCAGCGCTTCTTTCATGGCCTTGATCTTCTCTTCGATAGTAGCCTTTTCTTCAGCGCTGACTTTTTCCCCGAACTCTTTCAACGATTTTTCCACGCTGTAGACCAGGCTGTTGGCATTGTTGACAATATCGATCTTCTCTTTCTTCTTTTTATCTTCTTCAGCATTCTTTTCAGCTTCATCCACCATACGCTTCACTTCGTCTTCTGAAAGCCCTGACGAAGACTTGATGACGATGTTCTGCTGTTTCCCTGTGGCCAGGTCCTTGGCACTGACATTGAGAATCCCGTTGGCATCGATATCAAAGGTCACTTCGATCTGAGGGACACCCCGGGGAGCCGGCGGAATACCTGTGAGTTCAAAACGGCCCAGGGTCATATTGTCACCGGCCATGGACCGTTCTCCCTGGAGGATATGGATCTCCACTCCGGGCTGGTTATCTGCAGCTGTGGTGAAGATCTGTGATTTTTTTGTGGGGATAGTCGTGTTTCGGGGAATGATGGATGTCATGACCCCGCCCAGCGTCTCCAGCCCCAGAGAGAGCGGAGTGACATCCAGAAGCACCATATCCTTGAGCTCCCCTTCTCCTGAGATGATCCCCGCCTGGACAGCCGCCCCCACAGCCACCGCTTCGTCTGGGTTCACACTCATATTGGGTTCTTTACCGAAGAATTCTTTGACCTTTTTATGGACCAGGGGGACACGGGTGGATCCCCCCACCAGGATGACCTCATCGACTTCAGAAGCTTTGAGTTTTGCATCAGTCAGAGCCTTCTTACAAGGCTCGAACGTGGATTCCACAAGGTCGTAGATCAGTTTTTCAAATTCTGAACGTGTGATATCCAGGTTCAAATGCTTGGGCCCTTGGGCATCTGCTGTAATAAAGGGAAGGTTGACATTCGTTGTTGTGGAAGTGGAGAGTTCTTTTTTAGCCTTCTCGGCCGCTTCCTTCAAACGCTGTAAAGCCATCCTGTCCTTCCGCAGATCGATCCCTTCCTCTTTTTTAAAAGCGTCAGCGATATGATCAAGCAGGATCTGGTCGAAATTATCTCCACCCAGATGGGTGTTCCCGTTTGTGGAAAGGACTTCCAGGACACCGTCACCCAGCTCAAGAATAGAAATATCGAATGTGCCGCCGCCCAGGTCATAAACGGCGATCTTATGAGCGTGGCTGCTCTGGAGGCCGTAGGCTAATGCCGCTGCTGTGGGCTCATTGAGAATTCGCTTGACTTCCAGGCCCGCGATCTTCCCGGCGTCTTTTGTCGCCTGGCGCTGCCGGTCGTTGAAATAGGCCGGAACGGTGATGACCGCTTCCTTGACCTCCTGGCCCAGGTATTTTTCGGCATCTTCCTTGAGTTTTCTCAAAATCATGGCTGAGATCTCAGGCGGAGTGTAATCCTTTCCCATGATCTCAACGGCAACTACATTGTTAGGCCCTCCTTTGACTGTAAACGGGACCATGGTCTTCTCTTCTTTGACCTCATCCATGAACCGGCCCATAAACCGTTTAATGGAAAAGACTGTATTCTCGGGATTGGTGACCGCCTGTCTTTTAGCCAGTTCCCCGATGAGACGTTCTCCATCTTTCTTAAATGCGACGACGGAAGGAGTAATTCTGTTCCCTTCATTGCTGACAATGATCTTCGGCTGCCCGCCTTCCATAACAGCGACAGCAGAGTTTGTCGTTCCCAAGTCTATACCAATGATCTTACCCATTGTATCCCTCCTTTTATTCTTTATTCATTCGTTTCGTGACTTTGACCCTGGACGGACGGATGACTGTCCCGTAGAGAAGATAGCCTTTCTGGAACTCTTCACTGACGATCTCCTCCTCTTCCTGGTCTTCGGACTCCTCTGACATCATGGCTTCATGAAAGGCCGGGTCAAAAGGCTGTCCTTTAGCCTGGATCACTTCCACACCGTTCTGCCTGAGGACATCGTAAAACTGCTTCACAACAAGCTCCAACCCCTGGACAAGGGTCTCAGCTGAAGACTCTTCTCTTTTTCTGATGCTCTCCAGAGCCAACTCAAGGTTATCCAGGACCGGCAGGATGCTTCTGGCCATTTCAGCATTAGCCATTTTCATCCAGCGGCTCTTGTCTTCGTCCATCCTCTTTTTAAAATTTTCAAAATCAGCCATGACCCTGGCCAGTTTATCATGATATTTAGCTTTCTCTTCTTTGAGTTCATGAACCTCTTTTTTCAGAGTCCTGGCTTCTTTTTCCCAGTTCTTCTCTCCATGGGCCTGAGCGGAAGCCTTGACATGGCTGCGTGTGTTCTTTTCGGGATTCTCTTTTTCCCCGTTTTTTTTCTCCGGTGTTTCTTTCATACTCAACCCTCCTTAAATATATCGTCGATCATCTCTTCCAATATCCGTCCTGTGTAATCGAGAAGGGACATGATCCTTCCGTAGTTGATCCGCTTTTCAGCGACAATGGCGATCTTGCCCTGAAGCCCTTCTGGAATATTAAAGTTCCGGGTGATCAGGGTATATTCCTGCAGAGCCTGAAGCCTGTTTTCAGCGCCGATTCGTACTGCCAGGTTTTTTTCAGACCGCTCTTCTTCATTCTGTCCTAAAACACGGACCAGGATCTCTTCGGAAAGAAACCCTTCCTGCCCTTCAGACCCGGTTTTTTTAAAAAAATCGATGAGCCCTCCCACATAGACCTTCTTCTCCTCTTCGAGGCTTTTAGCCAGCTGGTCACGGACGATTCCCATCATAAAAGCACTGAACGACAAGAGGTCCTCTCTCCGGAGAAGCTCCAGAGCATCTTCAATGGCTTTTCCCACCACAAGATCATTCACATACCGGTTGACCTGTTCAAGGACGGATCTGTCCAGGGGTTCGAGGATACGGAACAGATGCTCCTTGATCATCCCCGAACGGGTGACTAGAAGAGCCAGAAGCCTGTTGGCGGAGACCGGGACAAAGGTAAAACAGGTAATGATATCTTTTTCCATGTGAGGGACGAGAGCCACTCCTATCTTATCGGATATTTTCGAAAGAAGAAGAGAGGTGTCTCTGAGGATATTATCCAGTTCCGAGACCTCCCGTTGATACTGATCCCGGATCCTCTGTTTTTCCCGGAGCGTGAGCTCCTGGAGATGCATCATGTTATCCACGTAAAAACGGTATCCCGTATCGGAAGGGATCCGCCCCGCTGAGATATGGGGCTGAAAGATATACCCCTTCTCCTCCAGGTCGGCCATGACATTTCTGATGGTGGCCGGGGAAAGTTCAATGGTATTATGACGGGAAAGAGACCGGGAACTCACCGGTTTACCTGATGTAATATACTCACTGACGATCAGGCTTAAAATCT
>Ga0068713_1002765_pt1 | contig 16773 bp, 14 predicted proteins | sample MTBAKSrepl2MetaG_FD_62223 | JGI IMG/M metagenome (GOLD analysis project Ga0068713, IMG submission 62223) | Enrichment culture microbial communities om Arthur Kill intertidal strait, New Jersey, USA, that are MTBE-degrading - MTBE-AKS2 (Arthur... | ecosystem: Environmental > Aquatic > Marine >...
AGATGATACGATTTTAACATGGTTTTGGGAATGTGCTCATGGGCTAAGGAATTTATTAGCCAATTCAATCAACGCTTCATTTTCAGCAAATTCAATGCAGCGTTTCAAAAAATAAGTGGAAAGTTGTGTTTTGTTCTGGAAATAAAAGAGTTGTCCCAAATGCAAATTTACCATTGCAGATTCAGGCGCTTCTTGATAGGCTGAAGTTAAGAAACGTTCTGCTGAAGTGTAATCCTCCAATATTAAGAATAACCATCCCAGGGTATCAAAAGCTTCCCAATTATTCTCATCGATTAAGAGAGCCTGTCTTGCTGCGGGTAAACCAATTTCCTGAATTTCAATCTTGTATTCACCACAAAACCGGGCAAGATTAATCCAGTAATATGAATCTTCTGGCGCTATTTTCGTAGTTTTTACAAATGCCTGAAATGCTTTGTCCACATTTCCTGCCAGGATGTACGTATTTCCCAATTCCTGTTGCCAGATAGCCTCGCCAGGCTCATCACTGGATAATTCCTGATACATTTCCAGACTGCGCTCAAAATCATTCTGTGTCCGCCAATAGGATGCTAAGAATGCTCTGGTGATGACCGACTTTGGTGAGATCGTCAGCGCTTTATTCAATGCAGGTAAGCCATCTTTACCAGAATTGATTAATGCATTCCCATATAATGCCCAACCTTCCGCATATTCAGGATCCAGACGCGTTGCATAGGCATAAGCAGCGCTGGCATAATTCCATTCACCGATGGATGCCAATAGATTACCGGATAAAACCATTTCATACACAGGATTCTCTTCCTGTATGATTAGCTCAATTTCAGGGAGTAGCGCTTGGATTTTGCGATTGTTAGAGTTTGTTATGGTTGTAATGGCTGCTTCCGGTTCAAAAATAATTTGTGAAAAAGCCAGGGGTAGAACCAGATCTTTATTTTCGGGATCAATTTCCTTCCATTTCAATAACGTCTGATAGGCACCAAACCAATCGTTTTTTGATTGTTGAATCTGTACCAATGCCGGTAAATCTTCCGCTCTCATATCTTTTTGAGTAATCACCGTTTGCCAGGTGGCATAAGCATTCTCTAGTTGATTGGTATCCCAATAAACCTGTCCCAGAAGAATTGTTTGATCAACCGTCAAGGCTGAGATTGAATCAGCCACTTTAAAGGATTCAATGGCGTCATCAAGGTCTCCGTTTTGGATTTGTTTTTCTGCTAACCTGATCCATAAATTAGCTTGCCAGGGTTGTTGTCTTAAAATTGAATTTGCAATATCAATCCATTCTTCTGTTTGGGCTGCATGCTGGTTTAAATCCAAACTTCGCCATCGGGTTTCGATTGTTTTGGAATAAGGAGTTAAATCCAGATAAAGAGCCATCAAAAAAGGTAAGGAAATGACAACAATGGAAGGTATTAATTGTTCCAATTTCCTTACCATATGATCACCTATCCTGTTCAGGCATTAAACCAGATCAAAAGCAGACTGGCATATTCTGCCAGAGTCTGACGCCAACCTTGTGATGAAAAATACCAGGTATGTGGTTTATACCAGCTATCTTCCACAGGATGAACTAAAACTTTTATTTCGGAATCCTTAAATTCGCGGTTGAAGATCATCTGCGTGCGCCGGGTATGATAAGGTGCCGTAATCACCAGAATCGATGTAATTTTGCGTTGATTGACTAATACTTTTACTGCCATTGCTTCTTCGATGGTGGAGGATGCTTCTCCAGTTGTGACAAACATGGAATCCGCTGGTACGCCAGCATCGATGGCAATGCGCATCAGCTTTTCGCTATAAGTCTGTCCTTCTCCTATATCTTCCGTGTGTGTTTTTGTGATGACAAAATATTTCCCGTACCCTTTTTCATACCACTTGATGGCCTCTTCCACACGATCCCCCTCATCGCCACTCAAAACGACAATTGCATCGACCGGTTTGACACGATCACCCACGATCAAATAAGCGCCTGCCCCAATCAACCCAACCCAGACTAGGATGAAAACAACCAATATGACCAGTAAAAATATTAAGCATCCCTGCAAGAATGGTTTTGATTTCTGAGTTGAGTTTGTTACAGCGTTATTCATGCTTGTGCTTTCTGTTTCATGTCTCCAATGCCTGTTTCATCCGCTCCAATCCTTCTATGATCATACTGCGTGGGCATCCAAAATTGAAGCGTACAAAGCCCTCCCCACCAGGTCCGAATATTTTTCCATCGTTGAATGCTACACCTGCATCCTGAAGGAAAAATTCATAAGGACTTTTTTCTAATTCTAATTCGCGGCAATCCAGCCATGCCAGATAAGTGCCTTCTATCGGTGTGGTTTTAATGGCCGGGATGTTTTCCTGCAGATAATCACCCAGAACCCTATAGTTACCTTCCAGATAAACTAATAATTGTGATAACCATTCATCGCCATGTTGATACGCTGCCAGAGCGGCTGTATAACCTAACAAGTTCACTTCCGGGACGATTCCCACGCGCGCTTGATTCAGTTTGTTGCGTAATTCCGGATTTTGAGCCACGGCAAAGGAAAATCCCAGACCAGCGATGTTATAGGTCTTACTGGGTGCCATTAAAGTAACGGTCTTTTGAGCAATTTCAGGGCTGAGGGATGCGATCGGTAGATGTTGATAACCTGGGTAAATAATATCAGCATGGATTTCATCCGAACAAATATAAACATCCTTTTTCAGACAAATATCTGCCATTGATAATAATTCATTTTCGGTAAATACTCTGCCAACGGGATTATGTGGATTGCATAGCATGAAAACACTGGTATTTGAATCAATAGCACTGTCAAATTGGTCAAAATCAATCTGATACCTTCGGTTTAAATCCATTTGAAGTGGAGCATCTTTCCTGTGCGCTCCGGCATTTTGCGGAGCTGATAAAAATGGATGATAAACAGGTGGTTGCATCAATACCTGTTGGCCGGGTTGTGAAAGAGCTTTGATAACCAGATTAAACCCATTCACAACACCAGGCATAAAAACGATATCTTCGAGTGTGATATGCCATTGATACAAATGGCTCAGACGTTCTTTGATCGTTTCTTTTAAAGCCAGGTTCTCCGATGGATACCCAAAGACGCCATGTTTGACCCTTGCTTCCAATGCATCAATCACCGGTTGTGGAGATCGGAAATCCATATCAGCCACCCAAAATGGTAGGATTTCCTTACCGTAACGATTCCATTTAACACTTTCCGTTTCTCGTCGGGGAATAATTTCATCAAAGTTATACTGCATAGAACCTCATAATCTCGTCATTAACTTTGTATCCTTACTCAATTTCGGTGTCAGGATACATATTACGATTATACTTTCAGTAGAAATGCTTGTCGATAAGCTGAAATTGAAAATGATAAAGATAAAAACTCATATTGTCCTGTAAAATTAGTAAAAAAAACGGATTGAACGAATGAATTTACCCACTATTAATTTACTTACCTCCCCTGCTTGGAAAGACTATGAATTGGTCGACAGTGGGAATGGATCTAAACTGGAACGCTATGGTACATATTTACTCAAACGACCAGAACCAGAAGCGATCTGGAAGCCGTCCAAACCCGAAAAAGTTTGGGATCAAATCCATGCTGAATTCCTACCAACCGCTGAGAAAAATGGCGGACATTGGATTGAACATCGTCCCATGGAAGAGCGCTGGAAGATGCAATACAAAAACCTGTCTTTCTGGGTACAGAAATCCGCATCCCGTCATTTAGGCGTGTTTCCCGAACAGGCGGTGCAATGGGATTGGATTCAACAACAAGCCAGTATTCCGAATGTGCGCTTAAATGTGCTTAATTTATTTGGTTATACCGGTATAGCAAGCCTGGCAGCTGCCAAAGCAGGCGCATTTGTTTCGCATCTGGATGCTTCGCGTAAAGTGAATCAATGGGGACAGGAAAATCAGGACCTCTCCGGGATATCCGATCAATCCATTCGTTGGTTGGTGGATGATGCATTCAAGTTTGTCAAACGTGAGATTCGCCGCAACAGCAAATATGATGGTATCATCCTCGATCCCCCAAAATTTGGCCGTGGACCCAAAGGAGAAGTCTGGGAATTCTACAAAATTTTACCTGATCTCTTGGATAGTTGCCGGCAAATATTGAGTGAAAAACCCATCTTCGTTTTAATAACCGCATACGCCATCAAAGCATCCTCTTTAACCCTTTACTACGGGTTGGAAGAGATGATGCGAAAGCATAAAGGTACCACATCGGTCGGTGAGGTTGTGTTATGTGAGAAAAACGGCCAGAACGCAATCTCCATGGCAATTTATGGCCGCTGGTCTTCATTATCTTAATCAAAGGAATCGTTTTATGAGTACTCAAACAAAATTCGCAATTATTGGCGCTGGAGCCATGGGAGAAGCTATTATCGGTGGCTTATTACGTCAGAATCTGACATCACCAGAGAATATTCATGCATCCGAACCGCGTTCCGAACGCTGTGAAGAGTTGAAAAACAAATATGGCATATCAACCTCGGCTCACAATCTTGAGGTTGTGGACGACGCCGATGTCGTGGTGTTAGCTGTCAAACCGCAACGATTGGAAAAAATTCTATCGGAACTAAGCGGGCATATCCCTTCCAAAGCCGTTGTTGTCACTATCATTGCTGGCGCTTCAATTGAGAAAATTTCCGAAGGGCTGGGACATGATGTCGTTGTTCGAACCATGCCCAATACACCCGGTCAAATTGGTAAAGGCATCACTGTTTGGTTTGCACCAGAAACCGTTTCCGAACCTCAACTCAAAAAAGCCCGTTTGATGCTGCAAGCCTTAGGGGAAGATGTTCAGGTGGATGAGGAATATTATTTGGATATGGCTACCGCTGTCTCCGGTACCGGTCCCATGTATGTCTACTTGTTCATGGAAGCCTTCATGGACGCTGCCGTTCACCTTGGATTTTCACGTTACGTGGCCGAACAATTGGTGATCGAAACCATTCGGGGATCCGTGGATTATTACGAAAGCCAATCTGTGCATGTGGCTGATCTTAGAAACAAAGTCACCTCTCCCGGTGGAACCTCCGCAGCCGCACTCTATTATTTGGAAAAAGCTGGCTTCAGAACAGCCGTTTCTCGCGCTATCTGGGCAGCCTATGAACGCTCGCAGCAATTGGGCAAAGGGAAACTAGACCAGCACCCAGAAAAAAATAATGATAATGGAAAGCTAGATTAATGAACACCTAAGGAGTTATGAATGAAATATCGCAATCTGGGAAATTCAGGTGTGAAAGTTTCAGTGGTTGGTATTGGTACCAACCGCTTTGGTTCAGACAAAACACCACAATTAGAAGTCAATCGTATCATCGACCAGGCTTTAGAACTGGGAATCAATCATCTCGATACAGCGGATGCCTATCAGAATGGAAATTCGGAAATTATGCTAGGAAACGCGCTCAAAGGCAAATGGGACCGCTTCTTTCTGGCGACAAAATTCTTCTTCCCCACCGGGGAAGGCATCAATGATCGTGGCGCTTCTCGTTATCATATCTACAATGCCGTGGAAGCTAGTTTAAAGCGACTTCAAAGCGATCATGTTGACCTCTATTACATCCACCGTTGGGATACAGAAACCCCCATTGAGGAAACACTGCGCACCCTGGATAATCTGATTCAGATGGGGAAAGTTCGCTATCTGGGTGCTTCCAATTTCGCTGCCTGGCAATTGGCAAAATCTAATTTACTGGCCGAATTCAAAGGCTGGAGTGCTTTCTCAGCCGTGCAATCCCATTACCATATGTTCGAAAGAGATCTCGAAAAAGAAGTGATTCCTTTCTGCCAATCTGAGAATATAGCATTAATCCCATACTTTCCTCTCGCAGGTGGATTTCTGACCGGAAAGTACCAGAAGGGCAAACCCGCTCCGGCAGGATCCCGTGGTGAAAACAGTGAATATGTTAAGAAATACATGACCGGCACAAATTTCGCGATCCTTGAAAAATTAACCACCTTTGCAAATAATCATAGCCATGAGATGAACGAACTGGCCATCGCCTGGTTACTGGCTCAACCTCAGGTGGCATCAGTGATCTCAGGCGCAACCAGCCTGGAGCATGTCAATCAGAATGCGACAGCAGCAGAATGGGAACTTACCAGGGAAGAATTGGAAGAGGTTGACCAGATTTTGAAGGGAAGTTCATAAATTTCTCCTGATTTTGATTTGACAGAATTTCATACCTCTTCTAAACTAATCCAATGCTTGCCCGCGTTTTTTCTTGTGGCGTCATCGGATTAGATGGCGTCATCATTGAAGTAGAAGTAGACTCAAGCAACGGACAATCCAAAGTGTTGATTGTAGGTCTACCAGACGCAGCGGTTCAGGAAAGCCGTGAACGCGTTCAGTCGGCAATTAAGAACAGTGGTTTTACTTTTCCGCGCAAACGAGTTACCATCAATCTCGCTCCTGCCGATGTGCGTAAAGAAGGGCCGGCTTACGATCTACCCATTGCGGTCGGAGTTCTGGCTGCAAGCCAGCAAATCAACCCGGTCAAACTTCAAAAAAGTCTGGTGGTGGGTGAACTTTCCCTGGATGGCACCCTGCGCCATGTGCGCGGAATACTTCCCATGGCTGCCTTAGCCCGCCAGGAAGGTTTTCAACGTTTGATTGTCCCTAAAGTCGACGCGGAAGAAGCTGCCCTGATACCGGATCTGGAGATTATAGCTGTCGAATCCTTACGGCAATTAGCCGATTGGTTGCGGGGAGAAATAGAAATTGAGATCCCTAAACCATCTTTTGCATTGGATGAAGCCATCCTGCAATACCAGACTGATTTCCAGGAAATCAAAGGTCAGGAACATGTCAAACGTGCTTTGGAGGTGGCCGCCGCCGGAGGGCATAATGTGTTGATGGTCGGGCCACCCGGATCCGGGAAAACCTTGATGGCGAGAGCATTACCTTCCATCATGCCCACCATGACCATTGATGAAGCCCTGGATGTCACCCGCATCTATTCCGTGGCAGACCAATTACCGTCTGATATCCCACTGATGCGCAATCGACCATTTAGATCACCCCATCACACCATCAGCCATGCCGGTCTGGTGGGCGGCGGAAACTGGCCACATCCCGGTGAAATCTCCCTGGCTCACCGTGGTGTCCTTTTCCTGGATGAGTTGCCGGAATTTGGTTCGCGGGTGTTGGAGGTCATGCGCCAACCGATGGAGGACAAAGTCGTTACCATCAGTCGCGCGCAAGGATCCCTCACCTTTCCGGCTAATTTTCAGCTCATCGGTGCCATGAATCCATGTCCTTGCGGATTTTTTGGGGATCCAGTCAAACCCTGTACTTGCGCCCTGGGAATGGTGCAGAAATACCAGAAGCGAATTTCCGGTCCCATGCTGGATCGTTTTGACATCCATGTGGAAGTGCCACGTGTGGAATACGACAAGTTGACCAATCAACGTCTGGGTGAATCCTCAACTATCATTCGTGAGAGAGTGGAAACAGCCCGGCAACGCCAGATCCAACGCTTTTCTCACAACGGAAGCAATCCCGACGAAAACCAAAAAAACCTGTTGATGACATCCAACGCTGATATGGGAGTCGGAGAAATCCGCAAATTCTGTCATCTCGATGATGCTGGTGAAACCCTCATGCGCGCTGCCATGCGCCAGTTACAGCTCTCCGCGCGTGCATTTCACCGTGTGCTCAAAATTGCCCGTACCATCGCAGACCTGGCAGGCAGTGAGAATATCGCCCCCAACCACCTGGCAGAAGCCCTGCAATACCGTCCCAAAATGATGCTGGATAATCAGGGATAATCGGTTAAAAACTTAAACTTTATCCTCTAATCCAAAACGCTCCATAATACGGTTGGCATCCGATTCATTTTCAGGCCGGACAACATTCTCAAACAATCTCCAGGTTTCCAAATGTTTAATTGATTCACCCGTTTTCAGGATCGTCTTTGGTCCTAATGTCTCCAGCTCGAGAAACCGGTCATTACAATAGCACTCACTTGAACTTCCCAGATCGTAATATTCAGATCCTTCAAGAAATTGAGCGCATTTAACAAATAAACAATCATCCAGCCAATATGCCAGCCAACCTCTTGGATTAGGAAAACCTACTTTAAATGGTGAACTAACTTTTGCGTTCAGGATTATGAAATCATTTCCCCATTGAACATTAGGATCGTTCACATCTGTATACGGCCAGATCGCTAACGATCGATTAGGTAGAAACCCTGTATCTGTTCTGTTTTGCGGCAAGATCGCCACACCACCGGTGCGAAATTGAGTAATCGCCCAGGGAGCGCATTTGAGGGACCTGTTGCCACAATTTATAAGCGCATGCTCCACTGAAACAATTGCTTCATCAGGATCCAGTTTTATACGAATTGTTTTTTCAATCCCGGAGTTCTTTTCTATATCTTTCTTGATCAAAATGGTATCAACATCTTCAACAATCTGTACCGGCTGGTCATCATATTCATAGGTCAATGGCATATGCTCCGGTGCCATCCATAATCGATGCCCTCCATAAAAATGGTATGGTTTTCCATCCGGCAATTGGGTTGTGAAATCTGGTAGTTCAGCAAAGAGATTTGTACCGCTGTGAAAATTAACGCTTAGGATACGAGGTCCGATAGATCCAGATATCGTAAGTTGAATCTGTTTATTTTCAAGAATGACACAATCGTGATTTTGAATGGTTGTATTTTTCATTGTGAACTTTCATTATGAAATTGGATGCTCAGGCGTGATTATATCATTGGAGAAATCCATCATCACACAAAGGGCAAAGAATCAATAGATTCTGGGATTTACTATTATATTCACCGGATTCAGTAAATGACAAATGAATCAGTAGATATCCAAATCTAGTTGATTTATTTCAATTGATCCGTAAATTTCTCTTTAAACTTCTTTAATTTCGGATTAATCACTACCTGACAATAACCAGCCCAGGGATTCTTTTCATAGTAATTCTGATGATATTCTTCAGCCTGGTAGAATTCAGTCAAGACATCAATTTGGGTAACGATCTTACTTCTCCACAAACCGGATTGGTCAATTTGATCAACTAATTCCTTCACTTGTTCTTTTTCTGTTTCATCCTGCGCCAGGATAATGGAGCGATACTGAGTACCCACATCAGCGCCCTGGCGATTCAAGGTAGTCGGATCATGTACCTGAAAAAAAACCTCCAGTAACCCACTCAATGAAATCATTTCAGGATCGTAGGTAACTTCAACGACTTCCGCATGTCCAGTTCGGCCAGTACAAACTTGCTCATAATTCGGTGATGATACACTTCCCCCTGCATATCCAACAATTACATCTTCAACACCGGTTAGATTTTTATAGATCGGATCAAGACACCAAAAACATCCACCGCCTAAGACAATTTTTTTAAATTTATCATTCATACCATTTTCCTTTATTACCACTAATATGTATCAATATAAAGAAAAACTTTGTCAGGGTCAAAAATTAGCATAACCTGTTAAAAAAGAAACCGGCGAAAAACCGGTTTCCAATCTATTCGATTTTAACTTCCTATTTATTTACCTGGAATCTCACATCGCCTTTTTCAAAGTAATCAATAATCTGGCGGATTGCTGCCAGTCCAGCATTTACATTAGCTTCTTCGGTTTGCGCACCCATCTTCTTGGGGGTAAAGTAAAATCGTCCAGCAAATCTTTCTTTTATCACACCTGAACAACCAGGTTCGACATCGGAAATATATTCAAAATCTGATCGTTCTTCGAAGACCTTCAATAAATCACTTTCATTCACTACTTCTTTTCTGGCAGTGTTGACTAATGTTGCTGGTTTGGGCATGCTCATCAGAAGTGAGTAGTTAATAGAGTTCTTAGTTTCAGCGTTTGCTGGAATGTGCAGGGAGACATAATTGCATTTTTTATATAATTCTTCTACTGTCCCCACCCAATGGACTCCATCAGCCTCAATGGTTTCTTTCGAGAGGTATGGGTCATAAGCATAAATTTCCATTCCAAATCCTTTGGCAATGGTTGCGACACATTTACCCACATTTCCATACGCATGGAGTCCTATTGATTTGCCTTTGAGTTCGGACCCAGCTTTGCCATTAAATTGTTTGCGTGCCTGAAAAATCATCATACCAATGGCTAACTCTGCAACAGCATTCGAGTTTTGCCCTGGCGTGTTCATTGCAACAACATTATGGGCAGTTGCAGCAGCCAGATCAATATTGTCGTACCCAGCACCAGCGCGGACCACAATCTTTAATTGTTTGGCTGCATCCAGAACTTCGGCATCCACGATATCGCTGCGAATAATCATTGCATCAACATCGCTGACAGCTTTTAATAAGTCAGATTTATCGGTATATTTTTCCAACAAATCAATCTGATATCCAGCTTTGTCTGCAATTTCCTTAATCAGACCCACTGCTTCAGCAGCAAATGGTTTTTCGGTTGCTAATAATACTTTTTTCATCCATTACCATCCTGTCTGTTAATTAATGTAACTTCTCAAATTCCTGCATGCAATTGACCAACGCCTGCACACTTTCCACGGGCAAGGCATTGTACAAAGAAGCTCGAAAACCACCCACATCCCGGTGGCCTTTAATCCCAACCATTCCTCTTTCACTGGAGAATGTTTGGAATTCTTTTTCAAGGTCTTTGTATTCTTCTTTCATGACAAAACATACATTCATTAATGAGCGATCTCGATCTTCAGGCACTGTCGCAACAAAAAGTTTATTGCGATCAATTTCATCGTAGAGCATATTGGCTTTTTCTTGATTTATCTTCTCAATAGCCTTCAATCCACCTAAGTCTTTCAGCCATTTCAATGTTTGTAATGCAGTGAAGATTGCAAAAACGGGAGGGGTGTTAAACATTGAGCTTTTATTAATATGAGTCCGATAATCAACCATTGTTGGAATTGGACGGCTGACCTTTCCTAAAATCTCTTCTTTGACAATTACAAAGGTCAACCCAGCAGGAGCCAGGTTCTTTTGAGCTCCTCCATAAATTAATCCGTACTTCGACACATCCATGGGACGGCTGAAAATATCTGAAGACATATCCGCCACCAATGTGACCGGAGAATCGAGATCTTCTTTAATCTCAGTTCCATAAATAGTATTGTTGGTGGTGATGTGGAAATAATCAACATCGGTCGGAATACTATATCCACGTGGGATGTAGGTAAAATTCTTATCCTCCGAGGAACCTAAAACAACAACCTCTCCAAATAGTTTTGCTTCTTTGGTTGCCTTTTTTGCCCAGCTACCGGTAACCAGATAGGCGGCTTTTGTCTCAAGAAGGTTGTAAGGTACTGTAAAGAATTGCGAGCTGGCGCCACCACCCAGGAATAAGACTTGATAGCCATCCGGAATATCAAGCAATTCTTTGAATAGGCTCATGGCTTCTAAATTCATCGCATCTACTTCTTTACTGCGATGGGACACTTCCAACAGAGATAAACCGGTTCCAGCGAAATTGATCACAGCTTCGGCTGTTTTTTCAATGGCTATTTGTGGTAAGATGGACGGGCCTGGATTAAAATTATGTTTCTTCATTTTCTATTCCTTTTTTTCTGTTAGTTTCTTTTTCCTTGATATGCATATTATAGGAAAAAGAATGTTGAGTTACATTTGACAAACATCCATATTTTCAAGTATTTCTCTCTTTAAAGTATGAAAAACAACAAATTTAAAGTTCAATTGTGAGTTGTTCCATCCGGCATGATGGTGCCATACAATGATTTCGCCCGCAGGATCTTATAGTCTGGAACATTGGAACCGGTTAAATCAGCATCCGTGAGATTCGCATTGGTTAGATCGACGCCACCTAAATTTGCATCAATTAAATTAGAACCTGATAAATCAGCCTCCATCAAGTCTGCTTCAGCTAAATTTGCTTCCCGCAAATCTGCACCTCGTAAGTTTGCTCCTCGAAGGGTAGCTTTTCGTAAATCAACACCAATGAGATTGGCATTTTCAAAATTACAACCTCCCAATTTTGCTTCCGACAAATTTGCCCCCCTCAAATCCGCACCACTAAAATTTGCATTGGATAATGTCGATAATGGGAGATTTACACCTCTTAAATCTGCACCACTTAAATCTATATAACTTAACCACAAAGGTTTTTCCTGATTAAGCAACATGTAAATTTCATAACGTGAAAATTCAGACATAGTCACCTTTCAATGAATGTATTAATTATTAATTTGTACCTAAATGACTGTCTATTAATGATAAAGGTAGGAATTATTATGGAATGATCCTATCTCAATTGTATTACATTTTCCCTGTTTTAGAATAGTCGATTTCTTTAGCGAAACAAGAAAAGACCCATCTTCTCGAAATGGTTCTCATTATTCGTAGTTTATATTTAATCAGTCGAAGCACAGCGGAATCCAAGATTTTCGTACCAATATTTAGGAACAGATTTATATCGCAAAGTAGATCGTATCCACCAAGTTCCATTACTCCAGGGACCTCCACGCCATACATACAGATATCCATCATCTTCCTCACGGCCATCATCTGGATTATAAGGGTATAGTTTCGGGATAGAACTTGTCCACTCCCAAACATTACCTGCCATGTCCATGACACCGTAAGGACTCGCACCATTGGGATAACTACCCACAGGAGCAGTATCAGCATATCCATCATCAAAAGCTGGATTTGCATGTTCCCTCGTGCAATTTACATCACAAAAATTTGCCTTATCTTCAGTTATTGGGTCATTTCCCCATGGATATCTACGTCCATCCGTCCCTCTTGCGGCTTTTTCCCATTCCGCTTCCGAGGGTAATCTCCCACCAGCCCACTCACAAAAAGCGTTTGCCTGCCACCAATCTACCATGATAACTGGATAATTATCAAACTCTGGATTGCCATAATATTCCTGGCGGGTATTGGAGAAGTTTACCCATGGTGGGGTACAAGCTCCATCTGCTACACACATTGCATAGCGTCCATTGGTCACTTCGTATTTATCAATCCAATACTCCTCCAAATAAACAGTATGCATGGGTACTTCTGGATAAGCTACACCATTATCCAAAGTGTGTTGAGCATCTGTATCTTGTGTACCCATAATGAATTCTCCCGCCGGAATAAAAATCTGTTCAGATTGATCTTTTTCTAAAATTCTAAAATTGGGATCACCAGCTTCAGTTGGAGCCATTGTAGGGTCCAATGTAGGAGTTACGGGAATTGTGGTCTCGATTGGACTTAATGTTGGTAATACAGTTGGTTCTAAAATTTTTTCTTTTGTTGGTTCACTGGAACTTGATGGTTGTTGAGAAGGTACAGGTGTTAAGACAGAATTGCTACATGCACTTAAAATCATTGATAACAGTAGTAAAACAAACATCAAAGATTTTATTGAATTTTCCACTGATATTACTCCTTAATCAAGGATGGTATCAAAAACCACACTGAGGTTTAATAAGACAAATTTTACTACCAATTTTCATCATTGAATCTTGATACAAATTTCGATATATTTCATATAATTATTAGAGTTTACGAATCCTCATTTTTATTTATTTTCCCCTATTTCCTCCTTTTTTTGATGACTTTTTTCAATAAAACGGATATAATGTTTAAATTCAGGGTTTTTATTTCTTTTTAACTTATTGGGTGGTTGTTATTTGATGAAGAATTTCAAAAAAATCTTAATTCTGGCAATAATCTTCATCTTTGTTTCGATTTTTGCATCCTTTAATGTATCTGCGCAGGAGGAGACTGAAGCACCGGAACGAATTAAATTAATTGAAAACACATTTACACAGTATACATGGCAGTTGGTGACAAGAACTGGTGTTCCGGTTTGTACTGTTATAATCAATCATGAAGGTTTCCCAACAGGACAGGAAACTTTAGCAGCCTGTAACGAATCCTGGTTAGCGCTTTTTCCAACACCAACTGTAATTTCCACTGGCACCCCAACTCCTCAACCTACCGCTACACCCATCGACGTGAATCAATTATGGCTGGATACCTATTGGGTTTTTGTTTCTTCTGAGGAAGTCACTCAGGTAACACAAATAACCATTCCAGATATCATTGTTAACATCAACGCACCTGGAATTCCTGTGAATGCTCCGTATGTGGTCATCAAGGCAATCGAACCTTATTCTGAATATCAAATCACCAGAATCGCAGGGACGGTGAATGAGGAGCCCTTTGAATGTTTTTCTGATCAATGCATCATTCCATTATTACAGGACTCTCAAATTCGCTTTTGGGCTGAAAGCAGTTTCGGCGATCAGACCAAAGTGGTTACCGCGATTGTTCGAATTTTCATCAGCAATGATGCCTACAATGTTCGTATAACTTCCATCGATCAACTGTTAGGGTTTACGGATTCCTGTCGGGAAATCTGGCGTGAAACTGCTTATGGTGAATCACCTGATTGGGCAGTCTTCCCAGAATCACCTGATATGTTAGCCACATTTGATAAGTTACATTATCTGGCAGGAAAATTGATATTAAACCGATTTGTGGATGCGTCAACCTGTCCGAATGGCGGCTTATTTGCCAATGGGGCACCCAATGCCTGTGGTTTGGAAGTCGTAGAAGATGCGATGTTTGCCTGGCAAAATCGATTTGACCCGATCATCTGGGCAACTGGAAGAGAATCAGGCGTTCCACCGATTTTTATCAAAAGTATCATTAAGCAGGAATCCCAATTCTGGCCAGAAAACGCCCGTTACCTATATGAAGAATACGGATTTACACAGATCAACGAGTTGGGTGCTGATGTCGCACTACGATGGAATGAAGACTTAAAAAATCAAATATGTTCTGGTTTGCTTTTCAATTGTGATGAATCTTTTGTAAAAATGAATGCATTTGAACAGGCAATGTTACGAGGTGGATTAATCCGTTCCATTGATGCCTATTGTCCTGAATGTGAAAATATGATCAATCTTGATATTGCTGAACAGGCCATTGCCCTAACCGGTCAGGTAATTAAGGGCAATTGTTCTCAAACGAATTATATAGTTAGTGATCTTGAACTCAAAGCAACCGTAACCGATATGTGGAAATTTACAATTCTCTCTTACCATGGTGGTTATTATTGCTTAAGGAATAGTCTGGAGATTGTTAAGGAAAAAGGTCTGGAACCTACCTGGGCAAATGTTTCTGCCAATCTGGTTTGTCCGGATGCGCGCGCTTATGTCGATTCCGTCTGGGAAAATCTAACCAGCTTCCAGCTCTACTACGCACCGCAACCTACTTTATCACCAGACCAATTACAGCCAACCGGTCAAAGTGACCTGGTTCAGTTCCCGCCAACGGTAACTCCAACTCTTACACCAACACCAAAAACGTATCTGGCTAGTGGGAAAATTAATGTTTACCTTTACATAGACACCAATATGGATTTTGTCATGGATGAAGATGAACTGATTGATAACGCCAACATTTTAGTAGAATTTGCGAATGGATCGACGATAACAATTCCCGTACAAAATGGTGAAGCCATTATTGAGTATGAGAATCAATTCAAAGATTCTGATGTTACCATTACCGTCCTGGAAATTTATCAATCCACTCAAGTCAGAATTCCTGAAAGTGGCGAACTTTTTACAATTTTACGAATACCACCACCTGAATTACCTGGAATACTACCGTAAAATCAGGAAAAAAATATGAAGAATGACAAAAAAAAAGATGTTAAAAATGAAAACAAACCTGAAAAGGATGACTTAAGCAGAGTTGATTCATCTTTTAATGCGAATATCGAAAATGATGAAAAGGCGAATGATCTCGAATCAAGGCTTGACGATATCAAAAAATTAGCTTCAGATTTTTCGATGGAAGATGAACCTCTTGGTGAGGAGAGTTTAGATACAGAAACAGATAGCCATGATAATGAAGAAGATTATTTGGATCGAATATCAGATATCCAGGCAGAAAAACCTTTTTTGAGTGACGTTAACACAGAGATTGAAATCGATTCCAGATTAAATCAAATTAACGAAGATCAGGAACAGACAATTCAAAAAGATAAAGAAGAAATTAAGAAGCTCAGTCCTGCACCATTTACTCCAACATCAGGCTTCAAAGATCTCGATGATTTGCGTCCGCAAATAAATAATAAAAAAGATCCAATTTCGATCGAAGATATTGAGCAAGATGCGGAAGAAATTATGGAACAAAGTCAATCGAATGAAGACTTTGTTGCGCGTGTTAAATCTTCTCTGGAAGAAGATTCTGATAAACAGGTAGAACCAACTACATCCGAATCTACCAATGTTTTTACTTCGTATGATCATGAGCTGGATGATAGTGAATTGATCCAGGAATTAGAACAAGAAATTATTAATGCAGACAAAGCCAGTAATCCATTCATTGAAGGCCAGGATTCGATGGAATCCGATGATTTTCTGGCAAATTTGGATAAGATAACAATTCCTGAAGTGGAACTGGAACAAAATCAGAATGATTTAGAGCAATTAGAAGAATTGGTTGAAAGTGAATTGATGCTCTCTTCATCATCCTGGAAAGATCTCTTAGAATCAACAGATGATGATAATAAGATTGAAGGACAAAAACCCTTTGATTTTGATCAAGAACAATCATTTGATGAATTTTTACAGGAAATCGATTCGTCTGATTCTAAAGAAAAATCAATTTATCCCCTTCTTGGTGAAGGACTCGATGCAGAAGGTAACTCAACAGAAGAAAATTCAGATTTGGAATCGGGCTTATCGTCAGAAGAGGACAAAGGTAACGAAGAGGAAGATGAGTCTGTTGATAGTTTACGCAAATCATTCATAGA
>Ga0068713_1002770_pt1 | contig 16740 bp, 17 predicted proteins | sample MTBAKSrepl2MetaG_FD_62223 | JGI IMG/M metagenome (GOLD analysis project Ga0068713, IMG submission 62223) | Enrichment culture microbial communities om Arthur Kill intertidal strait, New Jersey, USA, that are MTBE-degrading - MTBE-AKS2 (Arthur... | ecosystem: Environmental > Aquatic > Marine >...
TCGAACTCTATGGTCGTAAAAAAAGCCGCCTTTCGCCCCTTCCCGGCAAAGACGGCCGAACGGGTCAATTTTTGTGAGTTTTCTCCGCGGAGGCCGAATTATCGACGGCATGGATCTGGTTCTCGAATTCGCGGGAGAACGCCTCCCTTCGCGCCTGGCATTTTTCGGGCCTGCGGCCGTGCAGCCGATACTCTCTGAAATAGTTCAGCCAGCTCTCCCCCGCCCGGGGACACTCCTGTATAAATTCCATGAATTCCGTCAGGCTGTTCAGGGTGGCGGCACTCAGCGTGTGTTCCATCTTGCAGGCTTCCTCGTCGGCGGTCTCGAACGCGATTTCCAGGAACCCGGTCAGAAATTTCAACAGGACCTCATGCCGGCGCCGCATCTCCTTGCCGACATCCGCCCCGTCTTTCGTCAGCTCCACGTATTCGTATTTCTCATAGTTCACCAGGCCCCTGTCATTCAGGGTCTTGAGCATGCTGGACACGGTGGGCATCTTGACGTCCAGCCGCTTGGCGATGTCCTTGACGCGAACCACTTTTTTTTCCCGGTCCAGATCGAATATGGCCTCCAGATAGTCTTCCATGACGGAAGTCAAAGGCTTCGCGGAGATTTCGTCTTCCTTGCGGGACTCATTCATGGGGACCTCTTTGTTAGGATCTCCTAACTTAGATTTGAATATCGAATAATCTTTTATCCCGTCGCTGTCAAGGTTTTTTTTCAACCTGCCGGGTTTTCCTGAATCCTGTCTCGGGGGCGTCGCTGTCATCCCCCATGGGCCCCGTCGAAAGCGGAAGTCTTCGTACCTGCACAGGGACGATGGCGCCGCAAGAAAGACAGGGGCACCCGAATGGAAATCCGCGCCTTCACGGAAGCCGCCCGCCCCCCGGCGGGGACGCGTTCGGAAGGATTCTAATGCATGGTGAATTGAATCAGATAGGTATATTTGAAGTCAACCAGGCCGGTTTTTTCAAAATCGCATGACCTGATTGCATGCTCGATCTCCTCCGGCGACCAGCGCATCTCTTTGGGGGGACCGAGGGGCATATCTTCCTTTCTGCATTCGATGATTGCAAGGCGGCCGCCGGGCTTCAGAACTCTTCGTATTTCCCTGAACAGGGTTTCCGCATGTTTCGACACGCCGGGCACGTGGAATACGGTGGCCATGAGACACGTGTCAATGCAGCGGTCCCCGACGGGCAACGCCTTGGTGATGTCGGCCGGGATCGCTTCGAGCCCGTCAAGCCCCAGCGCCTGAATTTTCCGCCTCAGGACTTCAATCACGTGCCGCCGTTCATCGAGGGCATAGACCCTTCCGACGCGACCGACTATCGTGGATGCCCGGATTGAATAATCTCCCGGACCGCAGCCCAGATCCAGAAACCAGTCCCCCGGTTTCAGGGCGAGCGAATCAAATACAATCCCGGGATCCTGCATCCGGTAACTGCTTGTCCCCCGTCCGTGCCCGCCCGGTTCATGACCGCGGCATTTCGGTCCTGCTTCATCACCCATCGCACAACCCCGCTTGATCGTCCACACGAGACACTCGGAATCGTAAAGAACCCCGGCGGCACCGCCCGTTGACTTCTCCCGTCGCATTCCGTCACCGGATATCGTCACTTCCGAAAGCCCGGGCCGGTATTCCGCTCCTGATCAATTAAAAATGATACCGCGCCGCCGCATACAGGTTCGTATCGTCCTCAAACTGGGCAAAAAACGTATGCCGGTGATCGCCGGCAAAAATGTTCGCTCCCGCTTCAAGCACGATGTGATCCGTATATTTGAAGCGTACTTTGGGTTTCAAATAAGCGTCTTCATCGCTGGGGGAACAGTAGGCGGACAGGGCGAGTTCAAGGTTCTGACCCATGAGCAGCTTGGTCAGCTGGAGCGTCATGACATGCCTGGATCGATCCCGGGGCGGTCCCGCTGGCAGATTCATGATATAATCATCATAATTCAGCATTCGTTCAACGTAATACTGGATGCTTGCATTGAAGTCCCGTCCGATCTCCTGGGCATAACCGGCCAGGTACCGAATTTCCGAATTGTCCACCAGGGGGTTGGAACCGCTTTCATCGTCAGCCGAATGGTAATAGGCCACTTCAATGTTCCCGATTCCGGGACCCACCTGTCCCCGGGCGCTGGCCCCGCAGACCCGGAGTTCGGGAAACGCGGCCGTGCCCGATGCCGTCTGACCGGCGGGCCGCTTCCAGAAGCCTCGATACCCATACAATGCCAGCTCATAGTTGCGGATGTTCCTGTACAAGCGCACGGCGATTTCGTCATCCTGAAACCAGCGATCGGGCTTTTCGGCGTGGACGATTGCATCCCGTCCCGCCGGCCTTCCCAGCGAGGCATTCCAGCAGGAAAGACACTCCCCGGTCACATACCGGTCGGGATCAAACTGCGGGGTATAGACCACGTCAAGGTTTGCGGCGTCCGAGAAAAAACTGAATTTTGCGGCATCGGACGGGGCTTTGAGGTACTCGGAATCCCTTCCGATGAAAAAAGACTGCCAATCCTTAGGAAAAAGGTCGTTCAAAAAAACCAGTTCCCCTGTTCCCCACGTCAGAATCTGACGACCGATCTTGATATCCAGGAAATCCGCCGGCCTGGCGAAACACCAGGCCTCGCGCGTGTCATATTCCCACTGTTCCGTGACGCCGTCACCCCATACATCCCCCTTGTATTTGAATTCCAACGATCCGGTGTAAACGGAAAGCTCCCCCTGAAGGCGGGCTTCCATCACGGGCGCATCCTGTTCATACGAATCATTTTGTGTCCGGCAGCCGGCTCTCAGTTCAAGAAAACCGGAGATCCGCGGCCAACCTCTCGGCACTTTCGCGGGGATCACCGAGGTCTCCGACAAATCCTGCAAGCCTGGTTTCAATTCCCTGAATGTATTGCTGCGACGGTTTTCCAGGCACCATCCCATCGAATACCAGATAGGCGGTATATGTCCCGCCGAAATGCCTGTTTATCGCCATATCCGCTTTGCGAATCGGATGACTTTTACTGAATCGTTTGGCGTAATTGTCGTTTATGTTGATCTGTGAGATGCCCCACACGGCCACGACGGCGAGGACAGCCATCATTGCCGGAACAAATTTTGCGCGGCCGTATGTGAACGCTCCGACGGCCTGCAGAAATTTTTCAATCCGTGTCTGCTTCTTTTTGATCATGGACGCCTTGCCGAAGTTTTCCAGCATCCGTTCCGGAATGATCATAAGATAAGCCGGTACAAGCAATACGGTTGCCACCCATCCGATCATGACCCCCGTGGCGACGAAAACACCAAAAATCCTTGCCGGCGGGATGTCGTTTGCTATAAACGACAGAAAACCGGCGGCCGTCGTCAGGGAGGTATAGAGTATCGGCATAAAGAGTGCCTGCATCACTTCCTCGATGGTTCGCGAACGCCCTTTTTCCTTTGTGTAGGATTCAAAGAAATCCGAAAGGATATGAACCGAGGCACATATCGCAATAGGCATCAGGAAGATCGGAAGCATCGAACTGAGGATGTGGACGGGGTACCCGAAGGCGATCATGAGCCCCAGTGCCGACACGACGGAAACCGTCGAGATGATCATGGGAAGGATAATCAGCACCCACTTGCGGAAAAACAGGAACAGGAGTCCGAAGATCACGAGCATCGTCAAGGGAGCCGCAAACGTCATCTGGTTGAACATTTCAACACCGATGGCGCTCTCCGCAACGGGAAGACCGGCGACGTGATATTGCTCCTCACCATCCAGTTCCTCGATTTTGTTATTAAGCTCCTCATAAACCCGATAGCTCAACAGCTTGTCCGTCAACGGCAGATAAACGCAAAGCGCTTTGCCGTCTTCCGATATCATCCGGCCTTTCAACAGCGGATTCGAGAGGGCCTTATCCCGAATCGCCTGGGCTTCCTCCCGGGTTTCCGGCGGGCGCGGCATGAGCCACTCGAACTTGATCGCTCCCGGACCCGCCTGGCTCAAGTGATCGACCAAGGAAGGGGCAACCATTTCGGCTTCGATCACGCCGGATGACCGGCCTGTCTGCGGGTCATCCTCCCAGCGGAGCGTTTTTGCATATTCGGTCAATTCATGGATCCGCCCCAGGGTCGCCACATTGAATACGCCGTCCGGATCGCGTTCGTTGATGACACCCAGCACGATCGTGTCGCTCAGATCGAACCGCTTTTTGCTCTCATTATGGAAAACCCGGACCGGTTCGGTCCTTTCGAGCATATTTTCGGGGTCCGTATCGATCTTGATCCAGGGAAAGAAAGCGCCTGTAGCAAAAGTAAGCAGGAAAATCACAACGGGAATCAGCTTGTAACGTTTGATGGAGAATTCAATGATCGCATTTTTGAGCGACGCCATGTCGAAACCTCTTATAGTTAATATACTTAACCATTAGCACAAAAAAATTCACCTCTTTTTCTGCTTCAGAAATCTTTCGTCCATGACGCTTCCGATCGCTTCCAGGAGAACCGATATCGTCGCGATCTGCGACAGCGAGAAAGCCCTCAGCCGGTCCACCAGGGCCGCCATGTCGTTTCCGTGGAAACGTTCGTGAGCCTGATACGCCTTCCACCCCCATTCGGTGAGGGACAGAAGGGCTTCCTTGTTGTTCTGAGGGGATTGTCTCTTCTCCAGGAAACCTTTCCGTACCAGCCGGGCAACCATCTGAGAAGCGGCGCTCTTCGTGATGCCGAATTTCGTCGCAACATCGAGGACCCTCATCTGCTTCCCCTCGCCAACGGCCTGGATGGTGTGCGCCTCGGCCGTCGTGACTTGCACGCCTTCATCGACGGAAACGGTCAGGTTTTCAATGCGCGCATATTTTTTGGAAATCCGCAGAAGTTCCCGGATAGTCGTTTTTATGAGTTCATCCTTCGTTTCCATGATGGGGTTGGTACATTAGCTTAACTAAGATGTCAAGAAATTTTTTCGGTCAATCTCGAGTCCGCCATGCCGGCCGCACGGACCCGTTCAGAAAGGTCACCCTCCGGCTGGCTCGCAGAAGCGGTAAGGTGCGCGTGCCGGCGGCGCGGTCCTTCCCGATGGTATTTTCAGCGGGGGCGCGCACAATCCTGCCGGCGATGCGACCGGACCCCGGGCGGCGGGCTTTAAAACGGTGGATTCGGAAGACGGTACACGGCCCATCAATTAACTGTGGACAGGCTGTGAGCGGCAAGACCCAGGGGAAATCGAACGAAAGGCCGGTATACCGCGGGATTCGCTACGCTCGGCTCTTGTCGCTTGAATCTTTCCATACCGAGAAACTCTGTCCCTTCAGGAAATCAAAGGATTGAGAAAGACGATATCCTGCGGACTCCATTGTTTTGCGGATCCCTTCGGCGGGGGTAAAGTGTTTGAAGAGGTGAACGAAAGCGAACCCTTTGCCGGGCAGATGGTCGATGATCACGACGCGCCCGCCGGGTTTCAGGGCTTTTCGGATGCTTTGGAAATAGCGTCCGGGATCACTCAAATGGTGGAAGACGTTTCTTGCGAAAACCAGATCGATGGACGCCTCAGGCAGGGGAATGCCATTGCTGCCCGCGGCAACGACGGCGACATTGCTCAACCCCGCCGCCTTTGCATTCCGTTTCACAAAGTCGAGGTATCCGGGCTTGCTGTCCACCGCGAATACCTTTCCTCCCTGGCCGACTTTTCGAGCAAAAGCCAGCGCAAAATATCCGCCTCCGGAACCGATATCCGCCACCGCCCTCCCTTCGGTCAGGTTCAGGTGTTCGATAATTTCCTTTGCCCCTTTTCCCGGCGAAGAGGCCTCACGATTCAACATTTTAAGAAAAATATTCGTCAGCACTCAATCCTCCCGTTCGTCGGCGCATTCTTGAATCGACATTTTTAAGCAGTTGACCGTGTGTGAAATTCATCGATCCCGTAAACCGAGCATTTCTCTGACCCGCTTTACGCCCTTTCGGTTGATTTCCGCAGTGAAAGAATCCTGCCCCCGGTCTCTTTCGGCATCTTTCAGAAGCGCGTCTACGGCTTCGCGCCCGTCAGCGGTTTTGACGGCATTTCTCGGGGTCTTCCCTCCCAAAGCCGGAATCTTTTCATCCACCCAGCTTTCCCAGTTCCGGTCGAATATTTCCGCCACTTTCGCCTGTACTTCGGGGTGCCGCATGAGTTCCTCATGCCCTGATGAGCTGGTTCTTTCGGCAGTTCCGGCCGCATACCGGGCCATCATCGCATCCATATCCTGAATCTCGTCGACCTTGAACCGGCCACCGTCACCCAGCCGGGCTTCGATCTCCCGGCGCAAGGATTGCGCCCGCTCGGCCGAGTTGACTTCCGCGGTCAGCCGCCGGCCATCGAGCACCATCCGGCCCAGTATCGTGTTGGGCATTCCGGAAACATTCCTGTGTCCCAGGCGGTCCCATGGAATTTCAACACGCACCATCCGACCGGCGTCATCCAGCTCCGCATCGGCGTAAAGTTCTTCCGGCGTCATGGTGACACACAGCTCCCGGAGCTTCTCGAAAGCCTCGTCGATTGACGTTATATCATAGATAAGCTTATGTAATTCCAACACATGACCGTCCGTGTTACACATCTTGGGCATGGTATTCAATACACGGTCGATGTTGAAATAAAGCTCCCGGATTTCCGTGTCCCAGTCGTACAGGGTGTCGTCGGTTACGGCGGATTGATTGCGCTGCATCTGTTTTCTTAATTTGATGATGTCCGGTTTGCTGCCGGGAGGAATAAGGGTCGGACCAAGACCGATCAGCATCCCGACACCGTCTACGTCGACCGCCCGTCCGAAGAGAACATCGCCGGGTTCCACGTATTTCGACCCGGTGCGTTCCTGGATCCCGATGCGGGAGCCCGTGAGAATGTCCTGCAACCTCATCCCCTTGCCCTTATCGACGCTCAGCACCTCCAAAAAGCTGTACGGCTTGCGGTTGGTACTTTCAATCAGCCGCTTTTCCAGCGTGTCGAGGTTACCGTCATGCTTCTCGGCATACAGCTCGGCCACGGTACGGCCCTCCGGGCCCGCAAGTTCCACTTCGCTATCGCGAGGATCATACTCCCAGTTGAAGACGTACCAGGGCCAGAACAAGGGACCGGACCGGTCAAGCATCTCCTCGCTGATCTCTTCCCCAGGTTTGGGCCAAAGCAAAAACTCATGCATGGCCGCAAGAACAGCTTCTTTCCCGAAGGCTTTCCCGGCGTAACGAATCAAACGTTCCATGAGCCGTTCAAAGGCCTCGGACAATCGACGGTAATACAATTCCAGGGAAGGCGTCTCCGTTTTGTTTTGACAGCACTTTTTATATTTCTTCCCGCTGCCGCACGGGCAGGGCTGGTTGCGTCCGGGTTTCATCATTTCGACAATTTTTCAGTCCCTTTCTCACTTGGTTGGCTGATCTTATATCAGGTTTATCCGTTTTTTGCGTGGTTTTGAGAATTCAGCTTTCCGGACCGTAGCAGAAGGTCTCGAAAAGTTAATACTCCCAAGCACTTCGCGCCATATCCCCCCGGGAACCCGGAACGGCACCGGAGGCGAGGATCAAAACCTACCGGGAATATTTCCACACCATCCTGTTTCGGGATCCGGTTGAACGCCATGATATTTCGCATCCCGAGGCGGTGACCAACCCGGCCCACCGGCTGGCGGACAACACGACATCGCTCCATTCCGTCCACAGCCTCACGGGGTATCTCAAATCGCCGGGGCACAAGATGCCCAAATCCGCGGTTTCGACTTGCCTGGAGTCTTGTCATGAAAAATCAGTTTGCTTTTCGGGGAGGCATGATCTTCCCCATGCCACACAGGACACATCTCTCACAAAGGCCGTGAAAATATGTAAACTCCCGGCCTTTGACCCCGCCCGCGGCCGCGGACATCATAAAGCCGAGCGGATGGCCCGGCGGTAGTTCTCAATGACCTGCTCGCGGCAATCCATCAATGAGTCCGCTGCCGACTCCCTTCTGGAAGCGGCAGAACTCTAACTCTAAATGTGGTACATTTTCCGGGGGCAGGTCAGCTCTGCCTGAGGTTTCTGACTCCTGGGATTGTTCGCTTCTGCTCGAGTACGATCTTCTTCAGTCTGATACTGCGGCGTATCATTGCGCGGCTTACGCAAATCACCTTCCAGAATTGCAGTTTTTTTCCATTCATCTGCTTCAGACCAGCAGAAATCAAGAGTTGTTATCGATCCCGGCTCTGTCATTCTATTAGAAGCATCAAGCGCCTGTATCAAAATCTCGCGTTGCAATTCCGGGTCGTGCGGTTTTCCTGTTGTGTGCCCCAAAGGAAAATCTAAAAAAGCAGTTCGTGGCGGCTTTACCGCTCTAATAACATCGAGGGCACTAGCCATGCATAGCGTCGGAATGCCTGCCTGTTCTGCATGACGAGCAATCAATCCAACGGATTGATGACAAACAGGTCAGACAGGAACAAGCAAGGCGACATCCACCTGTTCAGCCAAAAGGCATTCAGTTAAAAGCGGCGCTAATTCATCACGAACCCTTCGCGAAGAGTATATTCCGCCCATGAAGGTAAATGCATGTTCAGTAAGCGAACCGATTATGCCTTCTCTGACCAGTCGACGTAAGGTATCGATCGGAAATACGACATTTGGATCACGTCGAGCATCCTTTTGGTCATAGGCGAAATGTGCTGTTCTAAGGTCAGCGATATTCACATCAGTTGGAATTACTCGGAAGGAAGTGTCGTCCTTAAAATGGAAGGCGACTTGACCAGTCACATAGATTCCCCCGGAAGCGATCAATCCGACACGACAATCCGATAGCGGCTTTCGAAAAGGCTGCCATGGTGGTAAGTCATGATTATAAACCCATTGATATGGTTTGTAACCGATCTTGGCATAATTATTACGAATGCGCGCAATATACTCAATGGCTTCCATCTGTCCGCTCATGATTAGGCGTGAACTCTTATTTCTGCAGGTCGTGCCTTTTACTGGATCACTAACATGTCAAATAAACCATCCAACAGCCCAATACTGTAAGTGTGATCCTCCTTGGTTCGTGTTCTTTTGGTCAGCAGTGCTTACTTTGTCAGGATTTGAATACCTGCAACAACGGCAGATTCGATACTGGTAAGTACACCGCCCAACATTTGGGCCATGCCCACTTTAGCTCCAACTACCTGATTTGCGCCTGCCTCACCCCAGAGCTGTTTTGTGATATCGTTGACTACTCGAACACCGGAAGCGCCCAAAGGATGCCCCATAGAGAGCAATCCACCGCTGGGATTGACCGGGCAGCGGCCGCCCAATTCTACAGCGCGGGAGCGCGCAAACGCAACTCCTTCACCCGGGTTACAAAGACCTAGCATTTCATAAGCCGCCATCTCTTCACCGGAGAAGGCATCGTGCAGCTCAACCACATCAAGGTCCTTTTGTGCATCCACACCAGCCATCTCGCAGGCATCCTTGGCACCTTTAATCATTGCCTGTAAAGCCAGGGGATCATATGAAGAGTCCTCGGCACCGCTAACCGAGATACTGGAACCTGCTATCTTAACCGGTGCACGATACACTTTCTTACTATGCTTTTTGTAATACTCCCCCGAACAAAGGATAATAGCAGCAGCGCCATCACTCTGCGGACAACACTGCAGTATAGTAATAGGGTCTGCAATCATGGGTGAAGCCATGATTTCTTCGACTGTAACTTCTTTCTTATACTGTGAGTATGGATTGTTCATACCTGCCTTGTGGTTCTTGACAGAAGGATAACAGATGTCCTCTATGGTTGCACCGCGTTTCTCCATCAGTCTATTACACAGCATTGCAAAAAACGAAGGCATGGTGAGGGCCAGTTTCCCTTGGAGATCGCCCTCAATGGCAATCAGTCCCTTGCCAAACTTCCTATTAAAGGCTGATAGTGACTCAACTCCCAACGCAATTCCCACGTCACAGGCGCCCAGTGCGATGTCGCGATACAACAAATGAACCGCAGAGGAGCCACTGGCACAAGCGTTTTCGACGTTATACATCGGAATCCGATCTACACCCAAACGAATGAGGATTGATTGAATAGGCGTGGGCGGGCTATATAACGTTCCGCAATAAGCTGTTTGGAACTCCTTGGGAGAGATTTCAGCGTCCTTAACGGCGGCTAAGGCGGCAGCGGCGCCCAAGTCATTTACGGTCAGGCTGCCATGTTTGCCGAAAATAGTTTGACCAATACCAAGCACAAATACGTCTCTCATTATTTGGTACCTCCGGATTCTTCCTTACAGGGCACGTAATAATAGCCCAAAACCTCTGTGCCATCTTTCTCAGTCCAAATAACACCGGTCTCCACCTTCACCTTCATACCGGTTTTCACATCCTCCACCTTTGCATGAATCTGTCCGAATACACGGGTTCCTTCAGGCAGGTCGATATAGCCGCCGATAATGGGGGGCTTATAGTGACCAACGGGAACTCTGGTAACGCTGAAGGAAAACAATGTTCCAACTGTGCTGAGGGATACCCTTTCTACATTTTCAGAGGAACAGAACGGACATAGCTCCACTGCGGGATAAGAGGTCTTCCCGCAATTCTTACATTTATTCCCCATCTGAATAAGTGAGCCATCCTTCTCATCCAAAGCACCCGAGTGAAAAATGATTTGATTGCTCATGTTTATTTTCTCACCCCTTTCTTTTTATAGTCTTTGATTTCAGTCTTAGCTGAAGAGCCCCGTTTTCGAAAACTCCTCGATATCGATCTCAGTATAGCCAAGACTCTTTATGATATCTTTTGTATTGGCTTCAGCATCCGAGAACCCGACATGGCGATACTCGGGAGGAGACTCGGAAAACTTAATGGGATTGGCGATCTGTTTTACATTTTTCCCGGTGGGTCCGGCGACCTCTACAACCATACCTCGCTTTAGGGCAAGCGGGCTGCCTAAGGCCTCTGAAAGCGTAAGCACCGGTTCAACGCATGCATCCGTGGCATTGAAGAGGACCCTCCATTCGTCTCTGCTTTTTGTCTTTATAATTTCTTTAACAATCGTCTTGATCTTTGCGCAGTCTTTTGGAGCCAAACCTCCAGCAATGAAATCGGGTCTCCCGATCGTGTGACAAAATGCGCTGAAAAATTTGGGTTCGAATCCGCCAAAACTTATATACCTGCCGTCTTTCGTCTCGTAATAATCATAGAGACTGCCTCCGTTTAAGAGAGTTTCTCCCCTCATCGGCTCTTTCCCATACAAAAGAAGAGCTGCCCCTTCCATATTCGCATTAAAAGCAAACATCCCATCGGTCATTGAAATGTCTATGTGTTGGCCTTTTCCGGTATTCTGACGATAGATGACAGCCGCCAGAATACCGATCACGGAATTGTTTGAACCTGAAGCAACATCGGCAAGCTGTATTCCATTTAGTGCCGGACCCGATTCCTTTTTCCCCGAGTATGATGCGACGCCGGAAAGGGCAATGTAATTGATATCATGGCCGGCCCGATCCCTCATTGGCCCTGTCTGCCCATAGCCAGTAATAGAGCAGTAGATGACTTTGGGGTTTATGACCTTGAGGCTGTCATAATCAAGGTTAAGATTGGCCATAACTCCTGGACGGAACTGTTCGATTACAATATCGTACTCGGCTATAAGTCGGTGGATGATCTTCAAAGCTCGAGGATCCTTGAGATTGAGGTGCATACGCTTCTTATTTCTTCCCAACTGAGCAGATAAGGCTGATAATTTCGTGCCCGGGATGAGGGGCGGTAGAAAATCAACAAGATCAGGTCTTGATCCTCCTGATACAATCCTGATTACATCAGCGCCCATGTCCGCCAGGAGCATTGTGGCGTATGGTCCAGGGAGTAATGTCGTAAAATCAAGAATCTTTAAGCCCTTAATCGCTCCACACATTTTTACTCTCCTTGTCTATTTCAGGTTCCGAGAAATGACCATCCTCTGAACTTCCGAAGTTCCTTCCACGATCTGCAGTATTTTAGTATGTCGATAGTATCTTGATACGGCATACTCATTCATGAAACCGTAGCCCCCGTGGATCTGGTACGCATCGCTCGCTACCTTCTCGCACGCTTCCGAGGCATAGAGCTTTGCGTAGGCGGCTTCCAGGGTATGGGGGAGATGATTGTCTTTCAGCCAAGCAGCCTTGAGGTACATGTTCCGCGCAAGCTCGATGGCCATCGCCATGTCAGCCAGCTTGAAGGAAATCGCCTGGAAATTGATTATCGGCTTGCCGAACTGAACCCTTTCCTTCGCGTATTTCAGGGATGTTTCGAGACAAGCCTGCATCAGCCCAACCGCAATGGCGGCAATGCTGATCCGTCCCGTTTCAAGTACCGCGAGGTGCTGGGCAAATCCCTTGCCTTCTTTCCCGAAGAAGTTCGAATACGGGATTCGACAGTCTTCGAAGATGCACTCGTGCGTGGCTGAATGTCGCCAGGCCATCTTGTCGTACTTCTTTCCCAAGGTGAACCCCGCAGTCCCCTTCGGGACGATGAAGGTATTGATCTGTTCCTTCTCTCCCGGCTTCAGTGACTTCGTGCGGGCCGTAATGATTATGATGGATGCATTGGAGAGGCCGATGTTTGTGATGAACTGCTTTGTCCCGTTGATAACCCAGGAATCTCCGTCACGAACCGCCGTCGTTCTCGTTGCGCCCGCGTCTGAACCCGCTTCCGGCTCTGTCAGTCCGAAGGCGCCGACCTCCTTGCCCTGCACTATGGGGAGGAGCCATTTCTTTTTCTGCGTCTCCGTGCCGAACACAAAGAGTTCCTGTCCGACAACGCTCGTCGTTACGTCGAGGAGTGCTCCTAATGTTGAATCTCCCCGGGCAATCTCTTCGATGCATAAGTGCATGCCCACCCAATCCCCGCCACTGCCACCGTATTCCACGGGGAAGGGAATGCCCATCATTCCGAGTTCTGCCATGCGTTCCATTATGTCATAGGGATACTCGCCAGTGGCTTCCATCTCCTCAGCCTGGGGTGCAATGACCTCATCCGCAAACTTCCGCGCCATATCCCGAATCATCTGCTGTTCTTCCGACAATCTAAAATCCACGTGATTTCTCCTTTCCGCCGATCAGCGGCCTTTAAACAAAGGCTTGCGTTTTTCCACAAATGCATTCATTCCTTCTTTCTGGTCTTCTGTAGAAAAGAGGTACTCAAAGCATTTGGCTTCATAAGCGAGGGCCGAAGTGAGTTCCATATTCATCCCGCCGTCAACTACCATCTTTGTGATACTCAACGCCACGCCTGGTCTGGTCACGATAGTCGACGCCAATTTTCGTGTCTCCTTCAGAAGCGATGCAGGAGGGACGACCCGATTGACGAGTCCAATCCTAAGGGCCTCGGCAGCATCGATCGATTCACCGGTGAAGAGGAGCTCCTTGGCTTTCGTCACGCCCACAATCCGGGGCAGCCGCTGCGTGCCCCCGGCTCCCGGGATAACGCCTATCCTGATCTCCGGCTGTCCGAAAACGGCGGTTTCCGCTGCTATTCGAAGATCGCAGGCGAGACAAAGCTCACATCCTCCACCCAAGGCAAGCCCGCTCACCGCGGCAATGACCGGTTTTTCCATTTCCGCTATGGCGTCAAATGCCATCCGGGCCCTCTTGATATACCTATGAGCTTCCATAGGATTCGTTATGGCACTCACTTCAACCAAGTCCGCCCCGGCAGCGAAGAATTTTTCATGACCCGTAACGATAACGACTTTGATCCCGCTGTCCTCATCGATCTCGCCGCATACGCGTACAAGCTCTTCGAGCATGCGATTGTTCAAGGCATTCATGCTCTTCGGGCGATTCAACGTGATTGTCGCAATCCCCTCTCCACTCTCGAAAAGAATCGTTTCGTATTTCATGCATCCTCCTCCACCTTTCATTTGACACCAACATCATAGGACAACCCTCCACAAATGGAGGTCGCACAGTAGCTGCCTTTCCTGCAGGGCTTATTTGCCATTATTGTTGTAATCCTGCCTGCGTTCGCCCCCGTTTCCATTTATATTCCGTCCTTCGCTCACACCCCGACACGTTCTCTGAGCGAAAAAACGATTCTTCTCTTCCTCAACTTCACAGCTCTCAAGTATCATCTTTACTTAGCCGCCATGCGGATCGCACCGTCCAGGCGGATCACCTCGCCGTTGAGCATAGGGTTATCGATAATCTGCTGGACCAGTTGTGCATATTCCGCCGGCCTGCCCATTCGCTTGGGGAAAGGGGGCATCTTAGCCAACTCTATTTGTACTGCCTCAGGCAAACCTGACACCATCGGAGTATTGAAAAGTCCAGGAGCGATCGTCATGACCCGAATACCATAATCCGCCAATTCTCTGGCAATGGGGAGGGTCATGCCCACTACGCCGGCTTTCGATGCACTATAGGCGGGTTGACCGATCTGTCCGTCGAAGGCCGCCGCTGATGCCGTATTGATAATAACGCCTCTTTCTCCGTCGCTGTTCGGTACATTCTTCACTATTTGTTCGACGGCCAGGCGGATGACGTTAAAGGTTCCGACAAGATTGATCTGGATGACACGATTAAATCCTCTCAAAGGCAGCGGTCCTTTTTTAGACAGGACCTTGCCCGGATCAGCAACACCTGCGCAATTGATGACGACATTGATTCCACCGAAGGAATCAAGCGTTTTCTTGACTGCGCTCTGAACGCTCTCTTCATTCGTAACGTCCGTTTTTGCGAAGACGACATTCGATCCCAGTTCGGCGATCAGTTTTTCGGCTCGATCTTCCTGCAGATCAAGAATCGCCGCCTTGCCGCCCCTGGAGACTATCATGCGTATACAAGCCTCTCCAAGACCGGACGCCCCGCCGGTTACCATTGCAATGCTATCCTGTAATTTCACAACCTGCTTCTCCTTTCACATTTATTTTTGCTGCATATAGAAATTCTTTTTCAGACTGTTTCTCAATTCGCCCCGGAGGTCCGGGTGCGCAATATTGATCAGGGCTTCCGCCCGTCCTCGCCGCGACTTATAGCGGATGTCTGCGATCCCATACTCCGTGACTACGTAGTGGGCAAAAGTCCTGGGAACGGTGACGGGGGTCCCCGGCGGTAACTCCGGCAGGATCGAGGAAACCAAGCTTCCGTCTTTCATTTTCCGGGAAGAATACATAAGCGTGATTCCTTTTCCGCCTTTTGAATAGAAGGAACCGATCATAAAGTCTAATTGACCGCCCGTGCCGCTGATCATACGATGGCCAATCCCTTCAGAGGCGATCTGGCCGCTGAAATCCACCATAACAGCCATGTTCATAGCAACCATATTGGGATGTTGGGCAATGAATGACGGATTATTAGTGTGTGAAGCAGGGTAGAATTCACAGTCAGGGTTTTGTGACGCAAAATCATACAAATTTTGATCACCAATACAGAACGTCGCAATTGTCTTCCCCTTGTGAAACGGTTTCCTGGCATTTGTAACGATTCCCTTCGGGACCAGTTCATTCAATCCCGCAGGAAACATCTCAGTAAGGACTCCGAGATCATGTTTTCCTTCAAGCCCCGCAACAACCGCTTCCGGAATGGTGCCGAAGCCCATCTGTATGGTATCGCCGTCATTGATCAACTCAAGGACATGCTGGCCGATTATTTTTTCTTTCTCTCCCGGTTCAGGTCTCTTCACTGCAGGAATCTTCAACGAATTTTCAACAAATAGGTCAAGCTCGGAGGCATGAATCCAGTTATCACCGAAAATGATTGGCATTTGGTCGTTGACTTCACCGATGGCTAACCGAAGTTTTCCCGACGCTCTTCCAAGCCTGATCGCTTCCATTGAATAAAAGTTCGTGAGCCCCAGGTTCACAAATCCTTTGGCGTTGGGCGGCGTGACTTGGCATATGAATACGTCTGACCAGTTTGCATATCTATCCCCTCCGTCGGAACTCATGAGAGGGAAAAAATCAGGGAGACGACTCTCGTTGATTTTTCGCGAGGCCATCATGCCGAAGCAGGGTCTGTAGTTGATGTGCCCGTCGATGGAAGCCATGAATTCGAGATCATATAGCTTGGACGGCCACACTGGAACCGAATCGCAGATCGTAACGCCCCTAAGTTCTTTCGAGCGGTTCAGTATCGCATTGATCATTGCCGGAGATGCGGATCCCAGGGCCAGTCCAATCCCGACAAAATCCCCTGATTTGATCTGAAGGGCAGCCGTTTCCATGCTCACAACTTTATTCCTATTCTCTTCTTGCCACGTCATAGTCATTCCCTCCCTTTGATTTCCACTCCTGTCATCTTTTCGACCAGGATGGATGCTGTGAAATCCACGGTAAGGGTAATAAAGAGGAAAAACAATATTTGATTGTTAATTATGAATATTAAGAAATAATTAATGCTTAGTTAGAGATGATAGGTAGGCATGAAGGTTCTGTGTTTTAGTCAGACCAAGTTTTTTTCTGATGTGAAAACGGTGAACATTGACAACTCCTACAGATGAATTGAGGAGTTCGGCAATCTCTTTGGTAGTATTTCCTTCTTTGATCAAGTTAGCCACTTGTATTTCCTTGTTGGTCAGATTCAGATATTTGGAAGAAAGATTGTAGGAAAAAGGAGTGATAATCTCCTGTAAATTCGATTTAATTACGTTGACGTACGAAATACCCTTGGGATCAGCGTGGTTTTGCAGTCTTTCAATGAATGGATGAATAAGCAATTTAACATTGGAGAGTATTTTTTCTTCCATCCTGCTTTGATCACCCTCTCTTTGTTTCAACAAAACCCTTAACGCCGTATTAACATCTTGAAGTTCATTTGTTTTTA